>SDBT01004874.1_pt1 | contig 22681 bp, 28 predicted proteins | sample 2277101 | NCBI WGS metagenome assembly SDBT01 (sample SAMN10404973, study PRJNA504765) | marine sediment metagenome | isolation source: marine sediment core GS10_PC15, 103 cmbsf | place: Arctic Ocean: Southern Knipovich Ridge | collected 2010 | reverse complement strand
GGGAAAAGGGTATATGATATGGAGATATTGTAATATATACATATTTATATATATCGATGTCCTCATATGTGGAAACTCAAAATGGGCCGACATATTTATATATATAAATATATAGATATGTAGTACAATTGAAAAGTAGTACATATCTATATATCTAGATCTATAAGACTAAGTACCACACTATCCTATAGATATGAATATATGTATGTGTAGTACTATACGATATTGATACATATTGTGTTTATCATATATGTTTTTAAGTCCAATACTTTATAGTGATAGTGTATAGTAACGGCGATAAGTATGACTTATATCTAGATATAACTATGTATATGTGATACTATATAACCATTTACTTTTAATACATAGTGTATATACTATATATAGTTAAGTAATAATACTTAACATCAACATATATATATATAAGGATATATATAATGTCTAAATCAAGTAAAACTAAAACACCTACACCAACTATAGTTGACTATACTACAAAAACACCTGAAGAAATTATCCAACACTTTGGAAATATCTCCAAATCAATCCGTCAACTCAACAAACTTGACTATACTAGAAGTCAAATTGCTAAAATGTTAAATAAAAGATACCAACATGTAAGAGGTGTTTTAATAACACCACTTACATCTAAGTAAACATAAAATATAGTGTAAGTATAGTTTATTACTATACTTACACTATTAATTTTAGTGTAAGTATTTAATTTTTTTTTAAAGTGCGCCTAAGGACTCATGTACAAAATCTTGGGGGGCATATATTATGGAAGGCCATGTTTGCACCTCAAAAAAATTCAAAATTCCTGTTGAGTGACCAAGGAACATTATATTATTATAAATGTTATAACGTTCAAACACGAAAGGAAAAGAAATGGTAAAGTTCATAGAGATTGATCCAAGTAATATACCAACGCACAGAGAAGGTAGGAGAGGTCGGGTTAGTTACCCCCTTCTAAAGTCTTTCTTGGAAAGTCACTTCAAGTGTGCTAAATTGGATCTGACGGGGTTCAATAAGAATCCTACCTACCTCAGGAGTGTACTCTATGCATACATTGGAACACACAAGCTGCCTATCAAGATCTTCTCGGCAACGGGCGACCTTTACTTGATGAGGCTGGATATGGACGATGATGGTAATGTCGATCCTGATTGGTCAGTTGAAGAGAAGGGTACAGAAGGGTCCGCAGGAGACCTTAGGGATGTCACACCTGTCCCATTAACGCAAGCAGTAGTTGATGAAAGGTTCAAACAGGAAAAAGATGAGACCCTTAAGTAACATTAGCAGAGAGACGTAAGCAGGGCGGTCTAGAGGAGAAGATATAATGGACCAATCATTACTAGTGATCTGTGCTAAGAGGTACAATGGTCACGAGCTATGGACAGCTTTAGGGACGTTCTCCGAAAGGGGTATAAACTTTGAAGTAGTCTCATCGGAAACTCTAATCCGAGATGAGCTGACCATGCAGCCTAATACAATAGAGAGGACATTTAACGAGATATCGCCTCTAGAGGTCGATACCAAGTTTGATGGGATAGTCTTAGTATCAGGAAATATGGCTGATACGGAGGCATATTGGGATGACAAGCACATTGCGAGATTACTCATAGCAGCTCGTCTCCAGCGTAAGGTATGTGCAGCTATTTGTTGCTCAGTACCTACTCTAGCACCTATTATAAGGGGCGTAGAGGTATCCTTCTTTCCTTTAGTGAGGTCGCGTCATGCCCTCAGACGAGCTGGTGCGATCTTGAAGTCGGTAGCTTTAACTATTGACAAGAAGGGTAGAATCGCTACAGCCGAGCATCAGATGGCAACTCAGATGTGGGCGGAAGAGATTTGTAATCTGCTGCAAGGGCTCCCACAAGTGTACATGCTTAAGGATTCTAAGTTTACGCCTAGGGGTCAGGAACGGAGAATGCATCCTGAAGTCAGGAAAATGATCGATGATGCCAACAAACGCAAAGAGGAGGAAGGAGAAGGAGAAGGAGAAGGAACGACGTAGCTGTACTGGGCGGTCTAGATATAACAAGGACGGACCGAAACGATGGGGCTTCGATCCGTCCAAGCACGAGTACGAGTTGATTGGAGTCATCAATGATAGTTGGAGGGTTTAATCCTCCGAGATCATGGCGATCCTCCTATCTTCACTGGGGTTGATGCACAGATGCACAAACACACGTAAAGTCGTAATATATTTATTATATAGCAGTCCTTTTAGAAAATCAACGGTCAACTTTAATGGGGTTGAACATGACGATGGGTTCAGGGCGGTCTAGAGCCGTAATTTTGTCTGCTATATATTGAGCGCCTTTTGATCGCTCAAGCAGTGATCTGCTTGCACCTTTTTGAAATTCCTCCTTGCAAAATTTAGCATGGTCTTCTGCAAACTGAATTGAGTCCTTAATCACGCCTTGTAGCCGCCTGATTTCATCCTGCGCTCGCCACATTTCTTTATCGCAATCGTCAATATTCATCATGCTTCTCCTAGAAAGCCCAGTTAACCCACTTGAGCTTGAACATAGTTTGTGGCTCAATAATCTGCCAGGTGTTACGAAGCTTCCTCAGTTCCTTCTTCAGACGCTCTCCAGTACCTTGTGATTGACAACAACGGTTTCTAACTGACCACTCAGTCTCACCGGGACGCATTGATACTAGGACAAGATGGAGACGCGGTCTGTTAAGGGGTATATGTTGATGCGTTGGGACATTCGGCATATTAATCTCCTTAGGGGTGGGGTTCAAGTTTAAAGCAGCACAGACACAAGCGTTGGTTACAATCTTCATCGTAACATTTCCACCAATGTCCATACCACCAACATAGTAATTTGCAATACCAATCACCTGGCATTAGATTTCTTCTCCTTTTTCTCCCTTTCGGGATGCTCACGTTTAAGTGCCTCCAATAATGGGTCACCATGAATTAGGGTTAGTGTGGTGTTTTTAACAATCTTATGTGTAACATCACTAGTCTTAAGATGGTATGTGACAGTACCTACACTGATGTTTAGGTGTCTTGCAACTAGTTTGATTGTACCATACCTATAATAAGCTGCCCTCACTATATGAGGTGAGATACCCTTAGGTTTACTCATTGGTAATCTCCTGCACGCTATCAGGATATACAATGTATATGTGCCTTCCCCATCTACGTGCGTACCTTATTGTACTCCATGTACCAGAACGTAATTTCTCTTCACCGGCAGGAGTCGCAATGAGCATGTCACAACTGTCAACAATGGCACGATTCCGAGCTAAGTAGTCCTTAGGTTCTCGGGTATGATGTGCTTTAGCATATGCTCTATGGCGGGTTTTAACAGGTGGGTGACATATAACTATCAAACCCATATCATGTGCTAGTAGAGCAGCTTCAGCATCTGCACCTATACAATCACCATGATGAAAATGAGTACCCCACCCAAAACGCTTGGCTACTTCAAGCATCTGGAATTTGTTCATACCCTTTCGAGTACCAGTAAAGCCTATAATGTTCATGGGTACAACCCTTGGCATCGAAGTTCCTCTAATAAATTCCTATGATTAATTATATAGCATTTCCTTTTAAAAATCAATAGTCCAAATTAAATTCCTGTTGATCCTGCGTTGGTTGTTTGATATAATACAAGTATGGCCAGATTACAAACAAGTAGCGACTTTCAGTACAAGCGTAATGGCAAGTCAACCCCTGGAATCGGCAAGACGGGCGGTAGTGATCTTGCGCCGCTTGAGGGAGAGGTTATCGTACTTACTAGAAGGCAATCAATCAACCAGCTCAGTAAGGATATACCTCTTAATGATTATAACCTTCCTAAGTACCTCTATAGGACGGATATGATCCCACCTGACATCCTTAGCAGGGTTCAGTCCGAGCGTGAGCAAATTCTTACGGCTGCCGTCATAACAATTAACTATGATGAGGGGTACCCAGCCTTCGAGAACGGGCATCCTATATGGGACAAGATGATCTTCGAGTCCTCAGATGAACACACGCTCTTCCAACATTACCTGAAACAGACCGAAAACGGCGTTAGACAAATTCATCTGATCGCAACGGACATCCCAGGTATCAATCCGGATGCTCTCCTTGATCACTTCCACATGAATTACTGGAAGTTCCGCGCAAAGGCTTTCGATCTCTTCCTTATAGCTATGCATGAGAAGAAACGGCTGATTAGACTCATGGCTTGTGAGGATGATCATTATATTATGGCTGATACCCTTCTCAAGCAGTGCAAGAAATACTTCGAAGACCCAGAGGTATGGCAGGATCTGGATCCTGGTACCGTCGCAAGGATGATTCCACAACTAGCAACCCTCCAGAGGCAAGCACTAGGAGCAGCTGCCCAAGGCGGAGGAGGCCCCGCTGGAGGCGTGAACAGCGGCGCCAAGAGTGTGGAGGTTATATTACGTCAGTTAACTGCTGATGATGTTCAAGAGTCAACTGCTCATGTAGGTGAGAGTAAATCAATTGCTACCCTTCTGAACGATCCTGAGGCTGCTGAAGTAGCACAGGAACTGATTGTGAAGTTAAATGCAAGTTGAGCCCACCAGTAATATCTTTGCTGAGCAACGTGCAGAGGAGTTGCTTAAGGATTACAAGCTAACCCCTGCTACGCTAGGTCATAAGCTGTCTGGGGGTGAATGGATCCCTAAGCCCTTCCTTTTGTATACCGCCATGAAGGTAGCCAAGACCATCGCTAGAGGGGGTGGGCGTCTCATTATCTCATGGCCTCCACGTCATGGCAAGAGCCAGCTCATTACGAAATACACTCCTCTTTGGGTATTAGAGCATTTTCCTGCGTATGAAATCGTTATCTCTTCATATGGTGCTGATCTGTCTACTGACTTTGGTAGAGAGATCAGAGATCATATTCAGGACAACCCAGACCTACTTAATGTCCGTTTGCGTAAGGATAGTAAGCGGGTAGCTAAATTTATCACGCAAGCCGGTGGATCTGTCACGTCGGTGGGGCTGGGGGGCCCAATTACAGGCCGTGGTGCTGACCTTCTACTCATTGATGACTATATCAAGGAGATCAAGGAGGCAATGAGCCTCACACATCGTGATTATGTGTATGATTGGCTCAGAACCACTGCTTTAACTCGGCTCGAGCCTGGTGCCACTGTGATTATCGTCGCCACACGCTGGCACCGTGATGATTTGATCGGAAGGCTGATCAGGGCACAGCCAGATGTGTGGGATCACCTAGTTATCCCTGCTTTAGCCCTCAAAGATGACCTTTTTGGCCGTAAAGAGGGAGAAGCACTGTTTCCTGAGCGATTTAACGAAGAATACTTGAGGGGAATGAAGGAATCCTTCGGATCTTACTTCTTTAACGCCATATACCAGCAAAATCCGACCTCGGATGAGGATAAAAAGGCTGATAGGAACTGGATTCAGATGGTGGATATCACGCCAAATCCTGCGTTAATGCAGCGTATTCGCGTGTGGGACTTTGCAGGAACTAAAGGCGGGGGTGACTGGACTGTAGGTGGTCTCTACGCTTTTTGCCCTAGAACGTCGGGGTATTATATTGAAAACATCATCCGAAGGCAGATAAGCCCAGGGGAAATTGAATCATTGGTTGCACAAACGGCTCTAGCTGATGGTATAGCTACCACAGTCGTCATGGAACAAGAGCCAGGAGCTAGTGGAAAGCAAGTTACCAGTCATTATTCTAATAATGTCTTACCTAATTACAGAGTTAAGGGCGTTCCGACAGTTACATCTAAATATGTTAGGGCTCACCCCCTTCTTGCTGCAGCCGAAGCAGGTAAAGTCTTTATGGTCAGAGGATCATGGAATGAAACATGGCTTGAAGAGTTTGATGAGTTCCCTTATGGTGTTGAAGATGACCAGGTAGATACTGCAGCTATCGGATATAATGATATGACAGGAGGTATTAAAGCATCTCCTGTATGGGGGCGTGAGATAGGTAGAGCAGGTGATCCTAGATCCACAGAGCCTGTTACAGGGATAGTATTCGGGAGATAGTTATGAGCACGCACGATGATAAGAAGCCAGGTGGTGTAATGAGGGCACTTAGCGTCCTTCTTGATCGGGCCCGGCTAGCATCCCGGGTAGGGTTGGCATTTGGAGGCGCACGTGATTACTATGATGTCTTCGGTTATACTCGTATACTGAAGCACACCGACTTTGCTGGTAAATATCGTAGACAGGATATTACTAAGAGGATCATCGATATGTATCCTCGGGCTACATGGAGTAATCCTCCTAAGATTACAGGGGATGAAGGATTCAATACTAAATGGGAGGAGATGATAGAAAAGCATCGTGTCTTTACGGTCCTCCAGAGGCTAGATAGGCTCTTAGGGTTCGGTGAATATGCTATCTTACTCATAGGTCTCAATGATGGTGCTGGTATCGATACGCCCATCAGACAGGGCGGTCACGATATTATTTACCTCCAGCCATTTTCGCAGGGATCTGTTCGTATCACGGAATTTGAGCAGGATAATACAAGTGAGAGGTTCGGGCGTCCTACAAAGTATACTATCCAGGACTCTCTTATAAAGGATGCAACGTCAGGACAGCAAATATTCCAAAGAAAGGAATTTAATGTACATCACAGCCGAGTTGTTCATATTGTCGAGGATCCTCTCGATAACGAAGTCTTAGCACCTGCTAGAATGGAGAACGTGTACAATCTTCTAGACGACCTGCTCAAGATAGGTGGTGGTACAGCTGAGACATACTGGCTTACTGCTAATAGGGGATTACAGGCAGATGTAAACCCAGAAATGGCTTTTACTAAGGAGGAAGCAGATGCACTCGGAGATGAACTTGAAGAATACCAACACCAGCTCAGACGCTTCATCAGAACAAGAGGAGTTAAGATCCAAAACCTTGGCGCGGACGTTCCAGACCCTCGCGGAGCCTTTGATGTTATCATCAAACTGCTCTCAGGAGCGACGGGAATACCTGTTAGGATCCTACTTGGGTCGGAAGCTGGACAGCTTGCTTCGCAACAAGATCGCGCCAACTGGGCAAATCGAATTGAAGAGCGCCAGGTGAACTTTGCTGAGCCATATGTATTGCGTCCGTTCTTTGAACAGATGGAAGCTATTGGAACCTTACCAAGCCAGCCGGCTGAAATTCTATGGTCTGATACCTTTAAGATGAATCCGTTCGAGAGAGCGCAGACTAGTGCACAAGTTGCTCGTTCTGCTGCTAACCTCACAAAGGCAATGGATACAGTGGTAAATATCATGACTATTGAAGAGGCTAGGGGTATCATATCCTTTGGTGACATCAAACCTATCTTTGAAGGTACTGAAGGTAATACAAAGCCTGAGTTCAAGGATGAACCTGAGCCAGAGCCGGTTATAGAGAGACCTGACGACGATAGTCAAAGCTAGATTCTTGTTGATTGGTCCTATAAAGTCAGTTAAAATTGTCATATGAATTCATATGACTTAACCATAGGAGATTACCATGGGCGATGGCGTATTTAATATCTCAAAAGGACGTGTTATCGAGTTCTACAACCGTGTCGAGAATAACGATCCGGCTGCATCTGAACTTGTTGTTATGCTTGGGTTTGGTACAATTACTGATGCCGTTCTGATTGATCTGGACGACTTTGCTGCTATCATAGCGGATTCCAACTTTACAGAGGCAACGTTCACGAACTATGCTGAGAAGGTTGGTAATAGTGATGGTTCAGGTGTTGACTTTGCACTTGCCTCTCTACCAGCTCCAGATGACGGGAATGATAGATATGAGGTTGATCTACCTGATATAGTTTGGACATCTGCTGGTAACGGCACAAACAATACCTTAACACGCCTTATTACTGGGTATGATGCAGCTGGTACGGGTACTGACTCAGGTATTATTCCGTTAACTTTCCATGACTTTGCGGTTACCACGGATGGTTCCAATCTTACTGCTGAGTTTGCTGCTCTTGGCTTCTTCCGCGCAGCCTAAAGAGATGAACATTACGTTATAGGTGATCTAGACAATTAAGGAGAAAAAACATGAGTCAAGACCCACATAATTACTCATCTGCACTTCATGCGGCGGCGAGGATGTCTCAGGAAACTGCGGCCTATTATGCCCAGATGCTCGACGGCATAAACAGGATCACACAAGCCGAGAGTAATCTTCAAGCTATGCCTTCTGTTTGGAATGCCGCGGTTACTTTTATTGATACCCAAGCTGCGGCGAACCCAGCCGATAAAGATTGGGAGGCGCTGTTGTCACAAAAAGATAAGATCGCAGCCGATTTCGCAGTTGATAAAACAAAAGTCACAGAGGTCAAAAACGCAGCAATTGCCGCACGAGATGCCTAATGGCTTTCCCGGACCTCGATACAACAAATGCGACAAAAGCCGCAGATACGACTGATGGCTCGTATGAGGTAACGGTTACGCTACCGAATCCAATTGCCGTTGATGACCTTATTATGGTGCTGTGGAATACGGGGACCAGTTCCGCGACAGCAGACGGTTCTATTCCGGGGTTCACAACTATTCCCGGTCATGACAAACTTAACGGTGCCGCATGGAAAGTAAGGACTGATGAAACAGGCGGCGAGAACGTCCAGCTTAAAGTCCTCGACGGTGACTCCAGTGAAGAAGTCGTATGGCACGCTTTTACCGTATCGGGGTGGGATACCAGTCAAGCTCCAGAAGCCACTACTGATAATAACGACTTAGAAATCCAAGCGCATACAACATCATGGGCATTGGCCGATACTTTATTTGTAGGGGAATACGGTTATGGCGATGGCATAATCACTATTGATACTTGGGACGATTATACTGAAGTATCACAATTGGGCTCTGGTAGTGCTGGCGTTAACCACACGACCTGTGGGTATGGACAGCAGGATTATAACGCGACCACTACAGTACCTCAATCTGATATAACACTATCGGGCGGTCCATCTAACGACCGGCAGATGACTATTGCGATTAAGCCTGCACCGTCTGGGCAGACTGTTAACGTAACAATAGCAGTTGAAACAGACACAGGTTTCTCAGTTACCCCAAACAGAGACATTGCCGTTGCGTTAGCATCTGAGACCGATACTGCATTTGCAATGGTATTTGGTATCAGTGTTGCAGTTGGGATTGCTGCTGAAACTGATACTGCATTCTCCGCAACACCCAATAGGGATATTGCAGTTGCATTAGCCTCGGAAACTGACACGGCATTTGCACTATCACATTCCAAGTCTGTATCTGTTAACCTAGCGGCTGAGACCGATACGGCTTTTTCAGTAGGACATTCCAAAGTAGTAGAAGCAGGGTTAACTACTGAAACCGATACTGCATTCTCTGTAGTACCTAATAAAGACATTGCAGTTGGGCTAGCTTCTGAGACAGATACAGCCTTTGCTCTCGTACATTCCAAATCAGTCTCACCCGGAATCTCTACTGAAACCGATACTGCGTTTGCTCTTACACATTCAAAGTCTGTCATTACCGGGATAGCCGTCGAGACAGATACCGCATTTCCTGTTACACTGCCAGGAGGTGTTGCCGTTGGTATAGCTGTTGAAACTAACACTGCATTTGGTGTCACGCCGAACAGAGATATTGTAGTCGGGTTGGCATCAGAAACTGACACGGCATTTGCAGTCGTACCTTCTGAAGCTCACGGCGTAGGCATTGCTATAGAGACTGATACTGCCTTTGCTCTTACACATTCTAAGTCCGTTACTACTGGGATAGCATCTGAAACAGATACAGCCTTCCCAGTTACAGTTGAAGGTGCAACACTCGTCGGATTAGCATCTGAGACAGATACGGCTTTCCCAGTTGGGCATTCAAAGTCCGTTACTATAGGGTTAGCAACCGAAGTAGATACAGCCTTTCCTGTAGTCCATTCTAAAGCAGTTACTGTACTTATTGCTTCTGAAATTGACACAGCCCTTGCGGTTGTCCCAGCAGAAGCCCATTTGGTTGGGTTAGCTGCAGAAACTAACACAGCTTTTGGTGTAACCCCCCGAAGAGATATTGCAGTTGGGCTAGCGTCCGAAACAGATACCGCCTTTTCTATTATACCTCGCCTAACTACTATTATAGGAATAGCATCTGAAACAGATACTGCATTTCCTATTACTGCTGTAGGAGGGACCCTCTTTAAATTCGGACAAGAATTTTCAGCATCAGCAGGTGAAGAAATAACTGCATCGGCAGGGCATAGTATTATAGCTGATTTAAGGGATTAATGACATGACTACAATAGCTAACCTCACACTCTTCGACAATGAGGACTGGGTCCTTAGTGTCACGTTTACAGATGAAGTAGGTGCCGCTGTTAACTTAACAGGTGCTGCTATCGTATGGACAACTAGTTCAGGGGTCTCAGGATCTGTAGCAGATAGTAGGATCACTATTGTGGACGCTGTTAACGGTAAGGCTAAGATATTCATAGATAAAACTGTGCACGCAGCAGTACCCGCACGACTAACACATGAGGCGAAGGTAACTAACGCAGCAGGTGAGGAGAGGGTCTTCTTTAGAGGCTCACTAGATGTCCTAAAAGGTATAGCAGCTTGATTTACTAAGATTCCTGTTGAGTAGTCCTGAGGAGTTTGATATAATATGTATATGGACCAGTTCATAACCTTTTTGACTGCTGAGGCAGATACAACTAATATTCGTGAAGAAACTTTCATGGATGAAGAGCACATTGTTGTTCCTGTAATCGCCTTAATAGAAGGTGTCATAGAAGCATCTAATGCCACAGGAGGTCCCGAGTTAGCCTTAGCAAGTGAGTTTGCTAAAGCCCCTGATGGTTGGGATGGTCGTCCTATTGTAATGAATCACCCTCAAATCAATGGGCAGATGGTATCTGCTAACAAACCTAAGGTCCTTGAGAATTGGTCCTTTGGTATGATGTTCAACACCCGTCTCGAAGATGGTAAGCTCAAGTCTGAAGCTTGGCTTAATAAGAGTCGTGTGTCCGAACTAGGTGGTGAGGTCAAAGATACCGTTGACCGTATACTAGCAGGTAACACAGTTGAGGTTTCGACCGGGCTGTTTACTGAGGTCGAACGGGCTAAGGGCAGATTTAACGGCGAGAATTATAATGGAGTATGGCGAAGTGTCGTTCCCGATCATCTCGCATTCCTATCACAGGGTACTGCGGGTGCATGTTCCGTTGAAGATGGTTGTGGAGTCCCAAGATTGAACAGAGCGCTACTCAAGCAGACCACTCCCTTTACAGTAAGTGAAGGTGGATGTGGCTGTAATGTTGGAGGCTTTTGTCAGTGTGAGGAGACTAAAATGCCCACTAGAGAACTATATGAGAAGGCTTGTAAGATCCTTTCGAATGCAATCCCAGATACTGTCATAGATAGGGATGCAAGACGCTCTCTGTCGGATGCAGTCCAAAGAGAATTTGGGGCGTTTACATTCCTTATAGCACACACACAAAACGAAGCCATCTTTGAAGATATGGAGGGGGGTTTATTCTCCGTCAAATTCGATATGGACAAAGATGGAGTCGTAGTATTCTCAGGTAAGCCTAAACAAGTCAATTTGATGACTAGGATTGTACCTGTGAAGACTTCTACACCACGTGACAATGCGTCGGGTGATGAAGAAGGAAATGAGCCCGAGGAAGTGTCTTCTTCCGAGGAACAAACAGAGGAGAACGTCAGTATGGCTGACAAAACTGAAAATGGTGCTACCGAAGATGCGAATGCATCAACGGAAGACCAAACTGAGGAGACCTCTGGTGTCGAAGCACAGACCGAAACCGAAGCCCAGACCAGCTCCGAAGCCTCCGAAAACACGGAAGTGACGGAAACGGAAGAAGTCACGGAGACGGCACCTCTTACGGCGCAAGAGTATATCTCCAATGCACCGCCTGAAATTCAGGAAGTGCTCGCTGCGGGCCTCTCAGCCCACAACTCACGGAAAGCATCCCTTATTACCAATATCAAAGCCAGCAAACGTTGTGACTTCGACGACGATGAGCTGAGTGCGATGTCGGTAACGTCACTCGAGAAGATGGCTAAATTGTCCAAGGTACCTGTGTACACTGGCAATGCGCCAACGGTGAATGAGGCTCCTGAGTCTAATATGGCTCCGCCTGCACCGAATGTCTTTCCTATCACCAAAGCAACCAATGAGTAAGGAGAACGGTCATGCCTGTTAAGACTATTCTGCTCCGCGGCAAGCAATTTACAGTTCGCAAGGAACTGGTTGCGGCGGCAGCAATTACTCCTGGTCATCTTCTTGAACGTGATGTAGCTGGTAAAGCAGCTGTACATTCCAATGCAGGCAAACGTGCTATTGCAATGTTTGCGTTCGAGAATGAATTGTTCGGCAAAGGCATCGATGATGCCTATGCTGCCAATGATCAGGTTCTCATTGAGTGCCCACCCCGTGGTGCAGAGGTTTTCGCTTTAGTTGCTGCCTCAGCGGCTGCAATTGTAATTGGCGATTTTCTTGAATCTGCTGGGGATGGTACTCTTCGGATTACAACCACGGATGCGGCTACTGATGATACACAGAGGAATAGTATCATTGGGGTTGCAATCGAGGCTGTAGATAATTCCGGTGGGGGTTCTCCTGCCCGAATTAAAGTCGAACTGTTATAAGGAGACAGGTCATGCCGCTAGAAGTAAATGTCGACGCTTTGTCTCTGGGTGATCAAAACATCTCGACGCAAAGTACTGTCGCGCAGCGACTGATGCAGACAGGTTTCCAAACGTCAGCCCTCCGAACTCTCGGAGTCCTGCGTAAGGAAGAATGGATTCAATTCGACGAAGCCCTTATTCAGATCGCTCGTCAGCGCCTTGTTGGTGTTGGTGACCTTTTGAGTGCTGGCCTTAGATTCGATATTGCTAATGCACTTGGTACTACTCGGCTCGAGTGGGAACGCATCAGTGATATGGAACCTGCCGAGTTGTCGATGAGTGGTGTTAAGGAAGGCGAAGTCGACCGTGTCACGTTCGACCTGCAGTCCATCCCACTGCCCATTATCCATAAGGATTTCAATATCAACATCCGTGCTCTTGAAGCTTCCCGTAAATTGGGGCAGCCTCTTGATACGACACAGGTACAGTTGTCGACTCGGTTGGTTACCGAGAAGGTTGAGGATATCCTCTTTAATGGTGCAACGATCGCATCCACCAATGGTACTATCTTTGGTTATCTGAACGCTCCTGATCGTAGCACGGGCGCCCTTACCAAGGACTGGACTACAGCTACTGGTGAAGAGATCCTTGCTAACGTCATTTCGATGACAGATGGTCTTCGTGCTGATAATATGTACGGGCCTTATGCTATGTACATTCCCCAGACATACTGGGGTACATTGCAGGATGACTTCAAAGCCAATAGTGATCGGTCGACCATTGAAAGGCTGATGGCTTTAAGTGACATCTCGTTCATTCACGCCAGTTCCAATATCACAGGTAATAACGTTATTATGGTCCAGTTGACCTCTGACGTTGTTCAAGAGGTTGTTGGTATGGAACCGACTGTTCTTGAGTGGGAAGGTCATGGAGGTATGGTTTCATACTTCAAGGTCATGGCTATCATGGTACCACGTATTCGTAGTGACCTAGCTGCTCAGTCGGGTGTTGCTCACTACTCAGTTTAATAAATAAGGCCGGAGGAATACAAAATGAGTGAAAGTGAGAAACAAGCCAAAGCACTAAAACGAACCGAGTACAAACTTGTAAGAGGATCTCATCATTATATTGATGATAGCGGGGAACCAGTTCACGCTAAACCAGGTGATAAGATTCCTCTTACAAAAGGACAAGCAAAAGCATTCGCCAATAAAATTTCTCCTATAGGTGAATCAGTCAGTCAACCAGAGACCGTACCTGATCCTGTACCAGAACCTAAGGCTGAGGAGAAGTCTTCGGCTGTGTCACATGGAGAGTGACATGACTGTCAATTCAATAGATCTTGCTGCGTTAGTCAACTTGCCAGGTGACTTTGATGATTCAGGTGTTATCAACCTCGCCGCGACTATACGCACTGAGTATCTGACGGGTGTGGGATTGAGCACGGGGAAGCTTAACGCTATCGAGCTTCTCCTTGCCGCCCATTTTGCCGTATTAGCAGAAGAAAGAGGAGGGATTAAAAGACACTCTGTTGATGATGTTGCAGAGACATATAGGGAGATCGATCCCAAGCAAATGGGTTTTCGAACTACTAGGTTTGGACAGCAAGCAGTAGCGTTAGATACAAGCCAAACCTTGTTAACTATGGCTACCAAGTTTGGGGCTGCTGAACTGAGGGTAATTTAATGTTGCCCTTTAAATTTCAGACAGCTACATACTGGGGCGCTCCCGTACCAGATGGTTATGGTGGTAGTACCTTTACAACTCCAATAAGCATTAAGGTCCGGTGGGAAGAGAAGCAGGAGGAATTTCTTACTTCGTTTGGTCAGCCTGTATTTAGCCAAGCAGTCGTAAGGACCGACATTGACATTGACATAGGTGGTTATTTATTTTTAGGGTCCTCAAGTATAGCGGACCCTACTTCAGTAGAGGGTGCATTTCCAGTTAAACGATTTTCAAAGACACCGGATCTTAGGAACGCAGAGCTCGCACGGAAGGTTTGGTTATAATGGTTGCTAATTTTAGAGCTGTAGTGCAAGGCAAAGTACTTAAGGATATCCGCGGAAGCAGATCTGTGAGTAGGAGGGCTTTAGATAGGCTTAAAGCTTTCCTTCGAACTTTAACAGGTAACCCTGGCACAGCAGTAGAGCAGTCATTCAGATCGTTTACTGAAGCTGCAAGGGCAGCATCGCCTGAGGTACTTATGCATGCGTTGGAGCCAGCTTTTGACCTTTCACAGAAATGGGTTCCTGTTGATACGGGTAAGCTTAAGTCTAGTGGTTACCTTGAAATCCTGAGGAGAGGAAAGACACCTACAGTTCAAATGGGATATGGTAAGAGAGGTAATCCTAACTATGCTATTGCTGTTCATGAGAACCTTGTATGGAGACACAAAGCACCTACAAGGGCTAAGTTCTTACAGGAGGCTATTAATTCAGAAGTGGGTAATATTAACAACCGTATTGTAGCTTCTTTTAGGGTGTAGTAAGATGGCCGATCCATCAGACGGAATAAAAGATTTGTTAGTCTCCGCTGGAATTGGTGTTTTTAAAACAACAATATTCATAGGAAGTGAGCCTAATAAACCAGACGCTGCCATAACTATTAATAACACAGGAGGATTACCATCAAATCCTAAATTCCTACTTGACTTCCCTGCCGTACAAGTTATGGTTAGGGGTGACGAGAATGGATACCAAGCTATGTGGACTAAAGTAGTAGCCATAAAGGATGCTCTCCTGGGATTGCCAAGCCAAGATCTAAATGGAGATCGATGGGTAGCAATCAACCAAGCGGGTAATGAAGGGTTCTTAGGATTTGATGATAACAACCGACCGAGGGTTAGTCTTAATTTCAATCTGATCATTGAACCGGCCACCGGTACACACCGAATATCATTATGAGGAGATGACAGATGGCTAAGAAAGTTACAGTCTCAACGGATGCTTTCGTCACTAATAACACGTTGCCGGGTAACTCAGCTGAGTTGTCTTTTGAAGGTGGTGAGATTGAGGATACGATCTTCGGGCAAGATTTCGGATCAAACGAAATTGGTTTGCTGGGGTGGTCAGTAAGTGCTAACGGACTCTATAAAGGGTTCGCCGGGTATGTTGCAACTATCAAGAAACCGGGTACTAGTACGTCAATGACGACTGAATCAATGTCGGTGGAAACAGGTCAGATATTCCAGATCGATTCTGTGACCAAGCAGATTTTCGATCGTGCTACGACCATGACAATCTTTGACAATGCTGTTGATGAGACAGCAAATGTTGAATGGATCGATTACCTATTCGGGCGTATCAAGTTTCTTGATGCATATTCAGTCAACACGCCCGTTACTATTACAGGGAATTACTTTCCCACCGTTTCAGTTGGCACAGCTAACGAGTTCACACTCACGCAAACGGCGGAACCTATCGATTCTACTGACTTTGCGACTGCCCAGGCTAACTCAGGACATCGAACGTTTATCTATGGACTCAAAGCGGTCGGTCTTGAACTCTCAGGTATTTATGCTCTCTCGAATACCTTCCTAGCTGATCTCATTGCCAGGAATGAACTGATCATTGAGATCAATCCTGATGGATCGGACAAGTCAGAAGCGAGAGGCTTCTTCAAGTACATCAATCACTCTCAGTCAGGGGATGTAGGTGCTCTTGAACTCGAATCGCTTACTATGAGCTTGACTGTTCCTGATGATACTCTAAGTCTTGTACCATTCAAATGGGTACACGGTGGGACCACTACCCTCAATATATCGGTCCAGCAGTGTCTCAATGCTTGGGAGAACGCTACTTTCCTTGATATCCAGTACTTAGAGGATGGGCTAGTTGGTGAGAAGGGTAATGCGCTCGTTACTGAAGTATCCTTATCAGGTGGACTGGAAGCAATGAATGACTTTACCATTAATTTCCAAGGGACAGGTATTACTACGACAGTTTAACAACCATAACCAGAAAGGCGATATCAATGAGCCGGAATGATATCAGAACAGCCATTCTCAGTGCAAAACCTAAAAAAAAGGTCATTGAGTTATTTGGTCAAAAAGTTGAAATCAGACAACCTAGCGTAGGCGAGATCCTCAAGCTTAGAGATGGTGCGGAAGCGGATGCGGAAGCTATGTTTATTCGTGTCATGCTAGGGTACTGCTATGTACCAGGAACCAACGAGAAAGTCTTTGAAGATACTGATGCGGAAGCTTTAGCAGCAGTTCCTTTTGGTCCTGAGTTCGATGAAATGAACCAGGCTGTCGCAGATCTCACTCAAATGAAGGTTACGGAACAGGAGGGAAACTTAAAAAGGACCCCCTGAGATTAGCTGTGATGCAAGTAGCACACACCCTTAACAAGTTTGAAGGTGAGGTCCTAGAATTAAGCCCTGATGAATTTTCGAGGTGGATAGCATTCTTTAACATACAAGCAGCTACGCAAAAAAAGGAATTGAGCAAGGCTAAGAGTAAAGCCGCAGCAAAGAGACGATAACATGGCTTTAGTATTAGGCGATCTAGTATATAACTTGCGAGTGCGTACCGCTCAGATGGATCGCGCTGCGGGTCGAGTTGTGCGTTTTGGCTCCACCTTAAATACCGCAGGTAGGAAGACTGAAGGGTTCGTTAAAGGGCTCAGGAATATGGAGTCTGCGGCGGTCTTAGCAGTGGGTCCTTTATCAGGAGTGGGTGCTAGGATTCGAAGCTTAGGTGCTGTTGTTGACAGAAGCACATTAAAGCTTGCTGCCATGGTCGGTGGTATTACACTTGCTGCTGTAGCTATTGCCAAGTTAAGTAAAGCAGCTGTCAATGCTACCAGAGACTTGGAATCGTTAGAGGCAAGGCTAGCTCTGTTCAGTGACAGTACTGAGGATGCTAACCGACAGTTCAAATTAGTTATTGCAGTTGCTAATAAAGCTGGTCTTCCTTTAAAAGAGGTTGCAGATGGTTTCTCAAGACTTATTGCTGCCGCTCAAGGTACTGCTCTTGAAGGTAGGCTCATTGAAGACGTATTTAGGAAGATTACTATTACAGCAGGTAACTTGAGGCTCTCTGGTGATGACCTAACAGGTATTTTAAAAGCCCTTGAACAGATGCTCTCAAAAGGGAAAGTGACAGCAGAAGAACTTAGGCAGCAATTAGGCGACAGGTTGTTCGGTGCTTTTAAGATAGCTGCAGGAGGGATCCATCTAACTACTCAAGAGCTTGACAAGATGCTCAAGAAAGGGCAAATTCTTTCAGAGGGATTCCTACCTAGATTTGCCAACCAGATAGTTAAAACCTTCGGTATTGATATTACCAAGAAGGTTCAGGGTATCAATGCTTCTATTAATAATCTGACAACATCATTTACCTTATTCTCAAAGGCTGTGGATGTCGTATTCGGTGTCTCCCAAACGCTTGGGAAAGCGTTAGATGCACTTACGAGTGTATTTGACAATATGCGTATGAATGCTGCAAATCTAACAAGAGGATTGGGGGCAGTAGCAGGGGGACTTATTGGTTTATTCGCTCCTGCTATAGTTAAAGGCGTATTCTTCCTTGTACTCTTGCTGAAGCAATTAACAGCTGCTATATTCGCAGTTAACATAGCGTTAGTCTCAGGTGCAGGACTTAAATTTTTGGGCTTCTTAGCTCGTCTAGCCCTTGCCGCAGCAGGTGCCATAATAGGGTTTAAATTACTAGGGAAAGCTATAGGTGATATTAAGCCTAGCCCAGCCTTTGAAAAGATTATAACTGATATAGAGTCTCTCTTGAAGAAGACTGGTAACACGAAGATCCCAGATGTCTTTGCTCCGATTACACCTACCAAAGCACAAATTGCATCCATCAAGAAGGCAACGGACTTATTTAGAGACCTCGTTGATGAAACTGAAGCTTTGTCGAGGGGTAGTGTTGCATTTTCAAAATTCCTACGTCTTGAGGGGCCTCTTGAGGAACTCAGGAAATATATTAAGGCCTTAGAAAAATCAGGTATGGCGTTAGATAAAGTTAATGAAAAGGCTAGGCTGTTCGCAATCATCTTAGCAGCTAGGGCTGAGTTTGATGCGTCTATAGCAGCGGTTAATGAATTCAGAGATATCTTTGTAAGTGCATTCGATGCCATGGCAGAGTCAGTTGCTGATAGTGTTATAGAGGGTAAGAATGCTTTAGAGGATCTTGCTGATGTTGGTAAAGCAGTTGCTAAAGATCTGTTGGCTACATTCATCAAGCTCGCCCTGCTTAATCCTTTAAAGAATGCACTATTCGGTCCTATAGGAGGTTCATTTGCTCCATCTTTTAGTGGGCAAGCGGGTGGTGGAGGAGGTGGTATCGGTAGTTCTCTTATCAATGTCCTTTCAGGTGCTAGAGATAAGGGCGGTCCTGTTAAGGCGGGCAAAACTTTTCTTGTAGGAGAAAGTGGTCCTGAGTTATTTACGCCTACAAGTTCAGGGTCTATTACACCTAATAGTGGTGGCGGTTCCGGTATGGGGGCTCCCAACATAACAGTCAATATTAATACAGTTATTGATGCATCTGGGGCCTTCCCAGAATCTATATCCCAGATCCAACAACAAATGGCTGAGAGAGATAAAGCTTTGCCGGCTCAAATTAGAGCAGGTATTCACAGTACGTTTAATAATGACGGTAGGTTCATCTAGGAGTTCATGTAATGGCTATATCATTCCCACGTGATTTCCCTACCGTTAAAGGGTTCACAAATGGATCAACCTTTATGCCTTTATATACTCAGACCAGAGCCCTCTCAGGAGGAGGCTCAGTTGAAGTAGCAGACCTAGCCACTATGAGATGGGCAGGTAAATATCAGACAACTAATTTGCTTGATGTTGAATACGGCGAGTGGTCTGCTTGGTTGGATTCCCTTAGAGGAGGGATTAAACAGTTTAAAGGATACCATCCTCTAAGGAAATATCCCACAACCTATCCTTTAGGATGGGCAGGATTAACTAAAGCTGTAGGAGGAGCGCCCTTTACAGGCACAGCTAACCTTGTATCTATTGCAGGATCCAATGTAGAAGTCGTAGTAGATGGGCTTCCTGCAAGCTTTGTATTACAAGAAGGAGACTTCCTCTCATTTCCTATCGGAGGGGTTGAGATGCTTTACCGTATTACAGAAGGTAGTACTAGTAGTGGTGGAGGATCAATCACTGTAGGAATAGTGCCTCCTGTACTAGCAAGTGCTTCTTCGTCGGTGGTTGTTACTTTAGAGAAACCCTTTTGCCTTATGAGACTTGTAGGGGATACTGTGCGTTCTATAAGACCAGCTCGTATAGCGTCTATTTCATTTTCAGGGGAGCAAACATTAATCTAATGTTAGTATTACCTGCAGCTATTCAGACCAATCTCGATGCTGGTAATGACAGCTCGCGTCTACTCGCCAAGTTTGCTCTTGATGGGGGTGATGAAGGGATATGGTCAGACTCGTATGACATAACAGTTGATAGCGTTCTATACCTCGGTATTGCTGGTAATATTGAAGTTGAAGCATTTCCAAGTGCTGCTAACTTATCTATTGAAACAGTCGTTCTACGGATGTCCAATCTCGATTCAGATGTAAACAGTCTGATTGATTCTGAACTTTGGCACCAGAGGGGCGTAACATTGTATGTCGGGCATCTAGATGATACAGGGGATATTATCTCTGCTATACCTAGATTCTCCGGTTTTATGGACTCAGTTAGTATTGTTGAACAGGCTAACGGCTTATCAGTCGTCTTATGTAGGATCGAAAGCAACTCACGTGAATTTGTTCGCACTGGTACGCACACTCGTTCAGACCCTGATCAACGCAGGCTTGGGGGTACATTAGATGGTTTCTTCAAGCACACAGCTCAATCAGTTACGCAACCTATTTTTTGGGGTCGTAAGGGACCGCAGAACCTATGAGAGTAGAACGCTGGCCAACCCTAATGCGAGAAGTAATAGAAGAGCACCGAGACCAGGAGTTTGCTTGGGGCAAATCTGACTGTTCTATGTTTGCGGACATAGTTAAGGTGATGACAGGTATTGACCCTCTCGAGAACATACGAGGATACAGCACACCTGAAGGGGCAATTAAAAGACTTAAAAAGGAAGGGTATGAAAGCGTACTACAGTTAGTGGAGGATAAGTTTAAGGAGATCCATTCATCACTAGCAGGAAGAGGAGATCTAGGCTACCCAGATGAAATAGGTAGCTCTCTTATGTCCCCCGCTGTAATTGACGGAGTCAATAGCTTTTCAAAAGGCCCCGAAGGTTTTGTGGTTATGCCGAAGGGGGTTCTAGTACGAACCTTTAAGGTGGAATAATGCCATTTCTTGTACCTTTCATAGCCCCCGCACTTGTTGGTACGTTTGCAGGAGCAGTCTTGGGGGTGGCTCTAAGTGTCGGTGCGACAGTAGGGTTATCCTTCTTAGTACAGAAATTTGGTCCTAAACCAAAGATTGGCCAAGTTGGTACTTCGGCTGACACAAGGGGAATACAACTTAGTTTACAAGCTAATGCAGATCACCCTCGTCAGGTTATATTTGGAGAATCTGCAACTGCAGGTTCTTTGGTATACTGGCACCTCTCAGGTACAGACAATGAAATCCTCGAGATGGTTATTGCTCTTGCGGATCATGAATGTGAGGAGATTGTTGATGTCTACGTTGACGGCGTAATCATCACGGTTGATCCCGGCGACGGCGATGTCATCGAGTATAACGACAATCTGAATTTCAGGTTCGAGCTTGGTACAGCTGCACAGACTGCGGATGCCACGTTAGTATCAAACAGCGGAGGGCGGTGGACTACAAATGAAAAAGGGACAAATGTCTGCTACGCTATTGTAACGCTAACATACAATGAGGAAGATTTCCCAGCCGGGATTCCTTCTTTCCTATTCGTTATTAAAGGCGCGAAGCTCTATGACCCAAGGCTGGATACGACAGTCGGCGGGAGTGGTGCACACAGGTTTGGTACCCCTGCAACTTATGCATATAGTGATAACGCTGCCGTTAGCATCTACAATTTCCTTAGAGGCTTTACAGTAGGAACTGAACACCTGACCGGATTGCATGCTGATGAACCGGCTGTACGTTTTACAGAAGCCATAGCAGCTATGAATACATGTGAAGAGGCAATCACATTGAAAGCGGGAGGTAGTGAGGATCGTTATCGTATAGGAGCAGTTGTAGATACATCTAAATCTAATTCCGCTATCCTTAGTTTAATGCTCCAAGCAATGGCTGGAGAGGTTATAGAATCTGGTGGTATATATAGGATGTTTGCAGGGGTCGCTCAAACTCCTGTTTTAACGGTTACTGATGATGACATCATTGTTGGTGAGCCTTTTGTCATTGATCCTAAGCATCCTCGCTCACAGTTAATTAACGCTATCTTCGGCTCCTTCTCTGATCCTGGGAATGCCTATCAAGACATTGCTTTACCCCCTCGTACATCAAGTGCAGATGAGACAGAAGATGGTGGTATCCGTTACCCAGCAACGGTTGATCTCGCGTTTATTACAGCACGTGCACAGGCACAAAGAGTACAAGAGATTGCACGTAAACGAGCACGACGTCCAATGATAGTCAAGTGCTCATTACGTGCTGGGCGCAGTGTACTTGAGCCAGGGGATTGGATAAACTTTACATCAGATAGGCGTGGTTGGATCTCAAAGGTCTTCCAGATCGAGCAGGCTGAAGTCTCACGTAATGCTGTAATTAATCTTGTACTCCGTGAGAACGATGCCGGATTTGATGATTGGACAGCATCGACCGATGAGATCGACGACGATCAGGTTATTGACCTTGCTCCCGGTGGACCTCCGCAGGATACCCTGCAAGGCCTCGCGTTGGCCAACGTCACGATAGCAACTGCTGGTGGTGTAGAAAGACCTGGGCTCCACGCAACATGGACAGTTTTGGATGATCCTACGGTGGTGCGGATAGAATTCGAGTATCGCCCTGTCACCACGTCTAATGTTCTGAGTTTTCGGGTTATAGATCCTAGTACAGGTACCCACATATGGGTCTCAGGTATCCAGAGTGGCGTGGTCTACGAAGCAAGGGCGTTACTTATTACACAGCCCAGTAGGCAGGTTAACTGGACCTCATGGGTCGCGGCCACGGGCGATGCTGCTGACCAGGTCGTCGCG
>SDBT01004873.1_pt1 | contig 22681 bp, 24 predicted proteins | sample 2277101 | NCBI WGS metagenome assembly SDBT01 (sample SAMN10404973, study PRJNA504765) | marine sediment metagenome | isolation source: marine sediment core GS10_PC15, 103 cmbsf | place: Arctic Ocean: Southern Knipovich Ridge | collected 2010 | reverse complement strand
CAAAACAAACTAAAAATTTTGACTCTTAAAATTTTTAATTATATCGATCTTTCGAAATTTAGCAATTTGTATATATTAGATTTAATTACTCATGGAAATGTAAAAATTTTACTACCACCAAAAATAGAAAAATTAAAATTATACGCCGAAGTTAGTAAATCCAAAATAGATATCTTGAATGATAATATTATTCAAGTAAAAGATTTAAATATTCGTAAAAATATATTTGAAAAAAATAAGAATATATTATCTTATTTCGATTGTATAAAAATATGTTCTTATCTATCTTTTATACCAAAACAATATTTAAAATATATTCAAAAATATGATAGATTAAAATATGTTAAATGTTTTGGAGATTGTAATATTTACTTTCCAAAATTAAGTAGATTATCAATATCAAATATAACTCGAAATATTAAATATAAAAATTTAGAAAAATTAGATATAACTAAAAATAAATCAAATATAAATCTAAATAATTTAACAAATTTAAAATATTTAAGATTAAATAATTGTAAAAATGATGTAAATTTTAATAAATTGAATATACAGAAATTGGTATTAAATAAAAGTTTTTTCGAACATTATTATTTTCAAAATATAGTCCAGTTAGAAATTAGTAATTGTTATCTTCAAAAGAGATATAAATTAAATAGAAAAAAATGTTCAAAATTAGAAAAACTTAAAATTCATAAATGTAAAAATCTATCTGCCGAATTTAGAAAATTAGATACATTAATATTAGATTGTGCTTATAAAATATCTAATAATATTGAAGTTAAAAATTTTGGGTATAAAGTATTAAATAAAGATAAATATTTAGATTTAAATTTAAATATATATTATTTTATTACAAATATAAAAAATCCCAAAAATTATAAAAATATAAAATTCAAATATTTAAAAATTAAGAATTATAAAGATATAAAATTTATCGATTTTATTAAATATTAAATTTTTAAAAAGTATATTTATCAAACATAATCAATTGGAGTATCAAAAAAAAATTAATTTGCATATTCAGATTCGTCGTATAATTTATATTTTACACCAAATGGAATTATTTCTTTAAATCCTAATTTATAAATTTCGTTTAATTTATCATTGTCAAATAAATTTATGTTATATTCTAAAATAATATTACTTACATTTTTTGGAAATATTGGAATTTCAGATAATTGAGAATAATATTCACATTCGTTATATGTATAATAAAACGTTGGATTGCCAATATTATCAAAAATATAACATGGTCCAAGTTTAATTCTTTTTAAATTTATAAATTTTGAAAGATCGAAAATATATAAATTTAAAAATAACGAAGCATCTATATTATAAAATTCGAATTCTTCAATTGTTAAATAATTATATTTAAAAAAACTAAATACATCAAAATGTGAATTTGAAAAATTTTGACTACAAAAGTTTTTAATCTTTATATTTTTCAAATTTATATTTTTATATTGTTCTAACATTTTGTATTCAGAAATGATATCAAATTCAACATTAAAATCATCTATTGGATATTTTATTTTGTCTACTTTTTGTGGTAATTTAAATATTAATCCATTCGATTCTAATATTTTAACATATTTTATTTGTTTTATTTTATCTGAATTATCTATTTCATCGGAATTGATATCGTAAGGATGTATAAAATCGAAATATTCGTCCAAATATAAATAATCTAAATTTAAAATTCTATCAAATAGATTATAAATTCTAGAATTATTATCTATTTTTAAATATCTTAATTTATTAAATTTAAAATCTTCATCAAATTCAAAAAATAAATCTTCAATATATGTTTTACCAACTTTCGAAATTGTTAATTTTTCTAATTTAGAAAATAAGTTCTTTTTTATGTAAAAATTTGTATTTCTAACTTGAATATTCAATTCTTTAAAATGTAATTTTTTATATGTTAATTTAGAACATATAATTAATTCTAATATTGTATTCTGATCTAATAAATTTATTAAATATTGCAACATATCTAAATTTAACATTTTTTAAAAATTTGATAATTAAAAATTATTAAATTATTGAAACTTAAATTTAGATATTTAATTTACAATTATCATATTACATTTTCAACTTTTATACCATTTCTTATATAATCTTATATTTAGAATTATCTATTGTTTTAATTTAAATGTTATTTTAAAAAATTGATTGATTCTTATTCGAAAAATAATTATATGCGATCTAATACTTATAAACTTATTCTTGTTGGAGATGGTGGAGTTGGTAAAAGTTCTTATATCAAGAAATTAAGAATTTCAGAATTTAAAAAGGGGTACATTGCTACAATGGGAGTAAAAGTTTATCCTTTAAATTTTGAAAATGATAAGTATGGAGATACAACTTTTAAAATTTGGGATTGTGCAGGATTGGAAAAATTTAAAGGATTGGGTGATGGATATTATGTTGGAGGTCAATGTGCAATTGTAATGTTCGATTTAAGTTCTCCAATTTTATCCGATAGAATATTTTTTTGGACTAATAAAATTAGAAATGTATGTGATAACATTCCAATTGTTATTGTTGGTTCAAAAAGTGATACTCGATATCAACATACTAATATCGAATTGTTAATGTTGAATTTATTTAACGATGAAAGTTTATTTATAAATCATGAAAATCTTATTGAATATATCGAAATTTCAACAAAAGAAGATATAAATTTAGATGAACCATTTCTAATATTATTAGAAGAATTAAATAAATAGAAATATTTTTAAAAACTATAATCTATAAATCTCATATTTTAGGGTTATATAGAATAAAATAGATTTTTATCTTGATGATATACCTAATTGTTCAGAATATCAAATATATTAAAATAATTATTTTTTTTTAAAAAAATGTATTATAGTATTACTCCTTTTACTTATGATAAAAATGATATTATATGTAATATGGACGATTTTAATTTAAAATTTGGTTATATTGAAGGTCTTATTATATTTATAGATGATAAATCTGAATATATTTGTAAATTATGGTACATATCAAATAAATTAAAATTAGAACATATTAGATGTTCGGTTATAACAAAAAATGTCATTTTGTATACTGAAAGTCTTGATACAATATTTATCAAGAATATGATAAAAACATATACAAAAATATGTATAGGTCGTGTAGGCGCAGTTTTAACAAAAAGAAAAAAATATAAAGAACAGGACGAATATATGAAAATCGAGATAGAAAATATTCCAACAGAAAGTACTATAGATTTTCCTGAAAATAAATTGACTATTATTAGATATATATTGAATAAAATGAAATTGATCGATGATGGTATATGTATTCCATCGAAATTATGTTATTTAAGAAACAGAATTATAAATACCATAGAAGAATATAAACAAGATTCTACCATTAAATTAGATTTTAAAGAATATGTAATAAATGAATTATTAGATTATAGTTTTTAAAAAAATAATTTATATTTTTTTTAAAAAATGAAATTCGTTACAATTTCAGGCAATCAATCTAAAAATATTATTAATATTTTTTGGAATTTCGAAAATGAGATTTTATTTTGTCAAAATTCTATTACATTTGAAGTACAAGATTATAGATTTATAAATACTATAATTAAATATGCTTGTATTAAATTTTGTAAATCTAAGAAATTAAATTTTGTTTTAAATAGACAACATTTAAGAATTTTAAATAGTTCAAAATTCAATAAAGACAATATTTTAGATTATATCAAATTTAAAGTATCAAAATTTGAATATAAAAAGGAATCTCTAATTGAAATAGATTTATATAATTGCATGTGCGAATCTTTTAAAATTAAGAAAAATATATCTTCCAGTTCATCTTCAGAATGTCGTTTTTATTCGACTTTATCTGAAGATTCAAAATCAGATAGTTTATCGTCTGGATATTATTCTAGTTCATCTTCAAATTCAAATAAACAAAAAAATAAACATATAGAATTTATATGTAGAAATTATTGTCATTTTCAATATAATAGAGATTATATGTTTCCGTACTCAATGTGTGAAAATTTATTACAAAATGAAAATTTTATTATTTATTCTGAAAGAATGATAGATTTTAGTGATAAGCAATATTATCTAAAAACTGAACCATCTAGTGGTAATTTAAATTATTTAGATGCTATTTATAATTTAATTGGAACTACAATCGATTTTATTAAATTTGAAAATTATTTCGATCTGTGTATAAACGAATTTTCTGAAATAGTATATGTAGACGAACAAAACGAAATAGATTGTTGGAATTTATATTTTTTAATGTGTAATTCAATTGATCAGACTGGATATAAGTGTATATGTGGTTTTGAAATTTTATTTGATAAAAAAGATTACGACGAATGGTGGAAATGTTCTTATTATAAAAGTCATGTAGAAGAATATATTAAACATATGAATATTTGTTATATTTAATTTAATATGTTTTTAAAAATGGATAATTTAAATATTGACAAAATATATAAAAGTTTAATAAACTTCTGGAAAGGAATAGTTAACGAAATGTTTTCGGAATCAAAATATAAATATATTTATGAAATTAATTTACATGTTAGACATTATTATGGAACAACAATCGATATTAAATATAATTATAAACTAGACAATTATTTTTAAAAATTTAAATAATTAATCTATATTTTTCTTTTTTCTTAATATAATAACTAATAAAATATTAACTATAATTAATATTAACGTTCCTATTCCAAAAAATAATATAAAAATTAGTGTTCCGTAATTTGGTTCATCGAATCTAATTGATTTATAATTCGATATGGCGTAATAACAACTATATTTGAATCCGATTTTATAATAATTTCTAATATCAGCTATTTCAATGTTAGAAATTATATATTTTTCATTTACTAAATATATAACGTTGATATTTACTATTTTAATATATGAAGTATAATTTAATATTAAACATTCTGTATTTTCGTATTTTTCCATTGGATACAATTCGTTATTTTGAATAGAATAAACTGTTAAACATACTGTTGAAATAAAAAATATAAATAATAATAACATTGGAACTAATATATATGTATGCATTTTTTTGATATTTGTTATTGTTAAAATTAATATAATATATTTTTAAAAATGTTTAGCTTAGAAAATATTACTACTTGCGATTTGGAAGAGACTAAAGAAATTCTTAGTAACTATGGAGTTTGTATGCTTGGAAATAATTTAATATTAAACATTCTGTATTTTCGTATTTTTCCATTGGATACAATTCGTTATTTTGAATAGAATAAACTGTTAAACATACTGTTGAAATAAAAAACATAAATAATAATAACATTGGAATAACTATATATGTATACATTTTTTTCGATATTTATTATAATTAATTTAATATTCTTATGTTTGACTTAAAAGATATTATAACATTCCTCCAGGATAATGGAAAATAGATCTTATTTTATAATAAAGATAAAGTTCATAAAAAAAGAAGATAATTAATAATTATAAGTCTGAAAATGGATAAAAGTAGATAATAGTATATATATTAAAAAATGATTTAATTTATATTAATAAAATATAATGTCTATTTTATCTAATTTACCATTAGAAATAATAGATTATATTTTAGATTTTAATGATCTTATTTTTACTAAAACTCAATATTATATCACTAAAAAGATATATGAGAAATATAAGAATATTAGAGAAAGACAATCGAAAAAATTTGTAGAAGATGTAATAAAAGTAGTTGACAAGAAATATGACAAAGAATTTTGGATAGATATAAAGAATTCTAGATCGTCTAATAAAGCTTATAATTTTTATAGAATAATATGTGATACTAGATTATATTTTTCATATGATTGTTATGAAAGATGGGATATTTCATATAATTCTATTTATGATACTTTGATAACTCTTTCTATTATAAATAAACTTCCCATTGGTAAAATTATAAAAGATGATAATATCATAAATATTATATTTAGAGAAATTAAGTGGATTTATATACTCTATAGTCTTCCTGAAAATCATGATGAATATTTGAGTTATGATGAATTTGCTTCAGATATGATCCGAGATATTGAAGAGAATTTAGAATGTAATAGAAAATATGATTTTATCATCTTTTATATTATTTCGAATTTTATAAAAGAATGGAATGAGAATTATAAAGCTCGATGTTTAGACTCTAGTGTTCTTCCTCTTAGTAGTTTTGATTATAAGAATATACATCTTAAAGAAGTAATTAAAACAATGGATGGGATTGTACTTAATTAAAAAAATGATTTGGAAATTTTTAAAAAATGGAAGTAACAATTTTGAATCTACCTGAAGAGATAATAGAAGAAATATTAAATTTTCATAATCTTGTTTTTGGAGAAAATTATACAGAATATTGGGCTAATAAAAGATTATATAAAATATATAAAGAGACTAAAGAAAAACGGATTATAAAAGGGGCCGCGGGTTATGTAAATGAATTAAAAGATGTCATCCACGATGAAAATATATTATCGTGGATAGAAAATATTAATCCTCCAGATATAATGAGAAATCTCACAAAATATTTTTTAGAAGAAGATTATATGATGAGAGAATATTACATACAGGATTGCAATAATTATGAATTATTAATAGCTCTTTCTATTATGTACAATCTTCCTTTATGTGCAAAAATAGGATTAACAGAAGAGATTGTAGATAATATTTGTGAAAATTTTACATATGGTTATTATTGTAGATTTGATGCAGATATTAGTATACATGCATTTTTAGAGTTGGATATAGAAGAGATAGATAATTCTAATATCGATAAATGTTTCGAAAGAGTGTGTTATGATACAGAATTTTCACAAGAAGATTATGGATTAGGTTTATCTAATATTGTGAATGATATAATTTATATATGTGGAAAAGTATGGATTAAAAATTACAATCATAATTATAATGATTATAATTTTTCAATATTACCAGATCATATTTCCGATGTTGAACATAAAGAGAAAATTCTTATCAAAATGTTTGAAATAATTGATCTTTATAAAGATCGTCCATATATCAAGAGATTATTAGGTATTGAATAATTTTTTAAAAAAAATGATTTGATTTTTATATTAAAAAAAGAAAATGAGAGAGGAGATAGTATACTACGGAGATATAAAATATGAGGCTAAGTATTCCTCTGGTAAAAATAAAGATAAAAAATGTAAAAATGGAGCTTATTATGATATCGGAGATAAATATTTATGTGGAGTACATTCTAGAAAAGAACTACCTAAAAGATCTAAAGATAAAATAGAGAGAATAGAAATTGAAAAATGGGATAAATTTTTTGATACTGTTTCTCTAGCTAAAAAGAAAAATAGGAGAGAACATACTTTTTTAAAAACTAATATGTTAAAAAATGTCAGTTTTCACAAAATCTAAAAATTCACTTAATTCGGATTTATATAAAATATAATATAAAATATTATCATAGGAATGTTTTATATTTTTATGATTCAAATAAACTTTTTTAATAACATTACCTAAAATATATTGATTTATATCTTTAAAAATATTAATATTGGGATTATTTTTTCCATATATAAATATTCTACATAAAAGATCTAAAATATCTAATTCAGGAAAAGGAATATGTTTCGTTCCAATTTTAGTTGGATGATAAGAATTTTGTACTGAAATAAAGAAAGATAAATATTCTTTTTTATTTAAATAATATTTTATTGAAGAATTCGAAGAATTTTCTATTTTTACTAGATATTTTGTTTTTATCTTTATTTTAACTTCATTTCCATTTAATAAAACATTATATATTAACTTCTTTTCTTCATCTAATTCTTGAATCATTAAACGCGATATATATAAATTATTATGAGAATAACTATAATGTAAATTTATTGAATTTAAACATAAGATTATTTGTAAAAATATATTTATAATAATATTGGATTCAGTTTCTGAATTTTCAAGATATTTATTAAAATCTTGAAAATCAAAATATAGTTCGTTCGTAGATATTATATATTTTTTATTATTCTTTTTAATAATTTTTGGAATAAATGTAAATGAGATATTATTAACATCATCATATATTTTATTTAATAATAATCCAACAAGATTTTTTCTATATTCTATATAATTATATTTACTTACATCCTCAATATGTTTATAAATATATGAATATTTTGTTTTTTTAAAACCGCTAAAAACATGATCATCATAATAATATTCTTCTATATTATTTAAATATATTTGATATCCTATATATTCAAATTCATTTTTCGATTTTCGTTTAATAATTTCATTTTTTAATTGAAATGTTTGATTTTTAACAATATCGTAACTTGGACTTGTATATAAATTCGATTTATATATTTTTTTATTAAATATCAATTCTTTCCAAGGATTTATTTTAACATTGAACGAATAATTATCTAAATATTTCAATTCTTCAACTGTTTTCATTTTTAAAAAAACTAAAAATTAATTTTCATAATTCTTAATATATTTACCATTATATATCCTTCTATCTTTATTAGATTGTTAAAATCATGTTGATTATCATGTTGATTAATAGTATTTTCATCGATCAAAATATTTTTTAGATTTTTTTCAAGTAAATCATCATCAATATAAATATAATTATTTATTATTTTTGATTCAGGATTTTTATTATTATATTCTTGGTTAATTTTACTTATATTATCATGGACACATTTCCATAAACTATCATTACAAATCACCATATCATCCTCTCTTATATAATGTTTCCAATCTCTATTAATCAAAATTCTATACCCAGTAAGTTTAATATTTTGATATATCGAAATATTTGTATTTTCTAAATCATATGGAAAGGTATTATTTGGAGATACATAATCAATTGTATCATATATTTGTAATTTTTTATAAAATGCTAATTTTTTAATATTATTTTTTATTTCTTTACGCTTATTTATTAATTCTTCGATTTGTTTATTTAGATTAATTAAATCTAATTTTAATCGATTGGATTCCATTTTTTTCAAAAAATGAAATTATTTTTAATTTAATATAAAATCCAAATAATGTAAATATAATAAGAGTATAATTTCAGAAAAATATTTTTAGTATTTCATATAATAAAAGTTTTATAAATATTATTTTATAAAAAATAATATTTCATATAATAAAAGTTTTATAAATATTATTTTATAAAAAATAATTATATATTACATAAAAAATATTAGATTTAAATGATAGATATATTAACCGGTATGTCTCGTTTTGCCGATTTTAAAACATTAAAAGAATTAATGCTAGTTAATAAAACATGTAGAAAATCAATTATTACAAAAAGAAATATTAAATTAATTAAATATTTTAATAAAATAGGCTTCGATTTAGATTATATTTCTTTTTGTAAAGAAGTAGATAATCCTGAAATAAAAGTAGAAAAATTTTTATTTATTCTTAATCAAATAATTAATCAAGAACAAGTAACTATTAATAAACTTAAAACTAGAGATATTACTGAAAATAATATATATACTTATAGGGATGTAAAAGTTATTGCAACACTAATATATAATAATCAAGATATTGTTGAAGTAATTCCAGAAATTAAAGATGTTTTATATGAATTAATTACTGGAATTTGTTGTCATTTTGAATCTTTTAGTGTAGTGTTAGATTACGATATGTCTTTTATTGAATCAATGATACATCATTATAAAATAGATATTTATTTTCTAGAAAAACTTACAAGATTAGAAAATAAAAATATCATATCTAAAGATGTTTATATGACATATTTATCCATGAAACCAGAATCATGTAATAATTCTGATATAGATATGTGTTGGTATCGTCTAATGGTCGAATTATCTTATTTAGTAGATTTAAACGATTATTTAGATTTAAACGATTATTAAGATTTAAACGATTATTAAGATTTAGATGATTATTAAGATTTTTAAAAAGTTAAACTTAATCAGATATAGAAGAACCGGAACTAGAACCAGACATTCCAGATGATTCGGATCTTGAACAAGAACGAGACCTTGAACGAGACCTTGAACTGGAGCAAGAACGAGAACGAGAACGAGACCTTGAACTGGAGCAAGAACGAGAACGAGAACGAGACCTTGAACAAGAACGAGATCTTGACCTTGAACGAGATCTTCTTTTTCTTCTTCTTCTTCTTTTTCTACGACGGCTTTTTTTTCGTTTACATAATAAAGGTTGTACAAATATTTTAAAATTTCTAAATATCAAACATCCTTCAGGATTAGATTTAACTTGAAATTTAAATCTATGTCTGTCGAAATTTTTCGATCTAATGATATGAAAAGACGAATGATGATCGAAATCTTTTGGATGAGTTGCAGATCTAAAATTATCAAATCCGATCATTTTTTCACTATGTCCATTATCTTGAATAACTCTAAAGAAATCTGGAATATTAAATCTTCTTGTGCTTGTAATTTCAATTGCCCATCTTATCTCCCATTTATGATATTTATCAACTTCTAATTCTGTTCTTGAAATATCTAATATTTTAATTGTAATAAATTTACCAGGACGATTACATATTCTTATTTTTCTTTTTTGCAAAAAAGAAAAACAATTAAATGTAGGTGGTAATACTTTTATACTTGTTATAATGTTACAAGACTTACTACGAGATTTTTTACAACATCTATCACATGTACATCGTTTGTCATTACAACATTTATTATTATGCGACATTTATTTAAAATATTTTTTTATATAAAAAAACATATTTAAAAAAATAAATGTCGTTTAAATATATTTATTCATTAAACGCAGATTTTCCAAATGGATTAATCGAAAATCAATTATTAAGAGAAATAGAAGAAAATATAATAATTATTACATTAATAGATCATATTAGAACAGATGATGATGTAGTAAGTATTGTTTTTGAAACTGAACTTTTACAAACAGAATCAGATGAATTGAATATAATTATTTCATCCTATGTTCTAGTTCCTTATACAGTAATACCATTTGATATGAATTCGTTAGTCGATCCAGATATGTTAAAAACGAATATAATTTCTTCAAAAGATGGAGGAGATATTATAGTTCAATCAAATATGAATATGGGAGGAAACAATTTAAATGATGTTTTACTTGCAGTTATTGATAGATTAGTTGCAAATGAAATACGATTAGAAACTATTATTTTTCTATTTGTTGTACTTCCTTTTGATTTTAGCACAATAACAAATCCAACTCTTGTTATGAACGACGATAATCAACTTTATTTTGCAAGAGATAATGTCGAAAAACCATTTAATCTTTTAAATAGTTTACAAGAATTTGTAATGGATGAAGATTTAACCATAACTAGCTTAACTACAAATACTTCAGACATAGTTTATACTTATAATATTCCAGTTTTGAAATATGGATTATATAAATTAGAATGGGCTGTTGAAATTGCAAATAGTGGTCAATTAACTGGCACTAAATTAGAAGTTCAATTAAATGGATTTGAAATTTGCGAACATAATACACCTCCAATGGATAGAAATAATGCATATCAATTAGTAACAAGATCACATGTACTTTCTGATTATATAGGAGGTGAAGATTTTACATTACATTTAAGTGTTACATCTGATACTGGAAGAGTAAAAAATAAATTCGTAAACTTATTTAGAATAAGCGATTAATATTTTTAAAAAAGGATATTTAGATCATTAAACGTATATGATCGTTTATTTCATATTCGATCAATTCTTTATTACCCTTTAATTCATTGCCGGAATAAATTAATATTTGATCACCTATTTCTATATTTGATTTTTTATATATTTCATATTTTAAATCATTTAATGTACAATGTTTACTTATTGTAATTACATATAGTTTTCCAAATATGGTTTTTATAAATAATTGCATTTTTATAACAAAATATAATTAATTTTGTTATAATTTTATTTAATATATTTTTATTTTACTAAATTGATTATTTTTTTATGTAAAAATCATGTCAAATATATTTTTGTCCAATCCATATAAAATAGTTATATTAGGTAAACAATCAATAGGAAAAACTACTTTCATAAACCAAATTTTAAATTATTATGAATGTGAAAATAAATATATATCAAACGAATATAGTATATATAATATATTATTAGATGATATACCAATTTCAATATATGAATTTAATAATAATTATGTTGAAAATGTGTATTATATATTTAATAATGAAAATCCATATAATGTTTTATATATTATTTTACATAGCATGAGAGATGATGATTTATCTAATATATCGCGTTATAAAAAAATTGTAAAAAGAATTAATAGAAATTCTGAAATTATGATTGTTGGAAATAGTATTAATAAAATCGGAGATACATTATTAAATCATATAAAATATAATATATTGAAAACATATAATGGAATATCACGAAATTTTAAATTATTTTATGGAGATTTTGTATGTGACGATTTTCCAAATCCAATAAAAGATATTTTAAAGCATATAAAATATGTATACAAAGATACATTTATAGAAGATGTTAATTATATTTTTGATATAAATACAATAATAGATATTATAATTAATATGTTCGATCGTGTTGTAAAATTAGAATGTATAATATCTAAAGAAGATTTATGTTGTATATTATCTGATTATGATTTTGAATTAAACGAATTGTTATTATTTTTAGAAAATGCAGAATATATTATACCATATAAAGACGAATATATATTTACATTAAATTTACCATCCAGTATTAAACCAAATTATTATTTTTATAAAAAAATAATAAATGGTAGATTACGTTCAAATTTCGAAGTAATGAAATTACATTCTCAATATATAAATATAGATAAATGTTCAAAATATGAATCTTATTATGTAATTAATGATATACATATAGAAATTTCGATAAATTGTGAAAATTGTGAAAAATATATATATATTAAATATAAATATTATAATAATACGATTGAAAAATTTATAAAGAAAATTGAGTCATTTTAATTATTTTTTTTAAAAATGGATTCCTATCGAATAAATATAAACTTTTAAATTTTTAATTAATCTGATATTTTATAATTCTAACTCGTATGTCTCATTTTTTTAAAATATTTTTATCAATTATTGGACTAGATTTCCGAAATCTACAAGAGTTGATTGGAGAGGTCCAATTATGTTATGAAATAATATTCAGAATAGTTTCATTAGAAGTTTATTATAAATAAAATTATTTATTTAATTTTAAAAAAAATAAAAAATGTTTTGTCAAGAGAAGATGAAAAATAAAAATAAATGTTCTCGAATCGCTAGATGGATTTGTGGAAAAAAAAATTGTGTACTCAACATTCAAAAAAATATGCTAATAATCGAGAAGAGATAGATAAAGATAATATAGAAGAAAAGAAAATAAGAGTAATGATAATATCAGAAAAGAATATAATATTCTATAATAAGGTAAATTCTATCATTGATTTAGTAGATTATGATAGAATTCAATTTTTATCTGGTTGTTTATTAAAAAAATGTACCATATATTGTGACGAACACGGATTGATGAAAAAGAACAGTTATTTGAACCAGTTAGCCAATCCATTAATAGATGAGAATATGTTGATCTGGTTGGCATGTCGAGGATGCCCTCGAGGAGATTTAATAATTTATAATGAAGGAAATATATTACCGATGAATAAAATAATCAAATTATATAAAAATTATATGAGTACTTCCGATTATGAAAGTGAAGATGAATTGAATGAATGGTATGATATATTGAAAGAAGGATTAGAAAAATTTGGTTATTACGATTGATTTTTTTTAAAAATGGTATTATAATAATTATCTTTATTAAATATTATAAATAATAAAAGATATAGATATTTTCAATAGTTTTGTTAACGAAATCGATGACTTTGGGATTGTTGGAAATATTCGAAAAATATAATTATTCAAATTTTGAAATAATAAAATTATATAAAATGTTTAAATATAAATCTATCACATATATATTTTTTAAAAAATAAATTAAGAATGTATACTATTATCGTACTTGTTACATGTTACAATTTTAATCATAAAAGTATAATATACATCAATTTGTTTATCTTCTTGTTCGAAAGCTACAAATGAAGAATCTTTTAAATTATAATCAAATGAACAACGAAATTCAGATTTATCAGAGATAGAATCATACATGCAAGTATATCTTTTGAATAATTTTTCATATTCAAGAATATCGTTTATATCAGTTACAATCTCCATAATACTTCCAACATCCAGATCAATATATTCTACATAAACATTTCCATGAGATATATTTATAACAACATATTCATTAATACTGAAGCAATAATGAAGTTCTAAAGGACTTGTATTTTTATAACTAATATTTATAATTTCAGATTTAGGACGAATAGTTAAATATTTACTTAATCTAGAATATAAATTATATGCTTTTTTAGATAAAAATTTAGTTCTTTCGAAAATACCATTAATGTCTTGACTATTTATCATGTTTCGTTTAAAATTATAAACTATAATTAAAAATTCTAAATTTATAAACATTACGATATAAATAAATATAGGATAGAGTTTTAATCTTAAAATATATATATTTTTTAAAAAATTAACCAAGAATTAACCAAGAATTAACCAAGAATTACCAAATTTCTAAATTTATTCCCATTACATTTAGATAAGCTCTTAATTTTTGAAATCCAAATCTTGTATCTATTCTTTGAACATGTTCAGATTCTCCGCAACCAACACATACTGCAATTTTTGATTTACCTTCTTCGAATATTGCTTCTTTTTGACATTTAGTACAATGTAATAATGGAATCATATCAGATAATTCAGATAAATCTTTAATATTAGTAACATATCCATTAGTTAATAATGCTTCTATAGACATAGTACCTATTTTTGTAGCTCTTACACTTTGTCCAGTTTCCTTACTTTTTTTCTTCCTATTTATTTGGATTTTAAACCATGCGATATATTTTAAAGATGTTATATTTTCAGATACTAAAAATATTTTATTATCTATTTTTTCACCTTGATAATACATATCTTCCAAACAATCTAAATATAAACCATTTCCGATAAGTCTTTTAATCGAAATACCTATTAACTTATTAATAGGTATTTCTAAAACATCTTTAATACTACCAGTTTGACTCATTACATAATTAATATAAATTGCAAGAATAAATCCTACAGAAGTTCTTGATGGAACACCAACTCCTTCGAATAATCTGAATGGAATAGTTCCTTCTTTCGTATAAGGTAAATTTGCATGAGATTTTATATATCCAGTACCTTTTTGTGCACCAGAAGGACCTTTAACTTTATCTCCTTCTTTAAACAATTGAACAAATTGTACTTTTAATACATATTTATCTGATAATTCTCTTATTTCAACAACTTTTCCAGTATCTTGAAGTTTCGAAGGTTTCATATGCTGTTCTTTAGTTCCATCTTCATATTCTAATAAGAAAGTATATATTGGTAATCCAGGAATAATATAAGTTCCAACTTTTACTATTCCGTTATGAGATAAATGATCTGTGGTGATTTTTTCAGATTGTATCTTCATTATTCTTTTATTAGCGTCACCTCCACTATTTGTTATAGCTTTATTTATAACAATATTCATCGAATTTGTTTTCGAAAGATAAAAATTTAGTATTGCTAATTCATTAAGTACAGTTTGATCCTCTTGATTTTCTCCGTCTGAATTCATAACAGCAGTTATTCCTGGAGTCGAATTTGCATATTTGAAATTTGTTAATGGCTCTTTATCTCCATATATAGTATTTACTACTGTTCCCATATTATTATTAAGATATTTGCTAGCTCCAAGTGGATTTTCTTGTGGATTCATACTAGCTTGAAATAATGTTCTACCAGATTGATTATGTCTTACAAATGGTATAGAACTAGTAGATAAACCTTGCAATAAATCTTTTATTTCATAATAATCAATTGTTTTGTTAAATTTTTTCTTTTTATAATAATATAATTTCATATTCTCTATCATTTCACTAATCTTATCAAGTTTATCCAAATTATAAATTTCACCATCAAACTCAAATATTAAATTATTATCTTCTGTTATTTTATTTTTAATACGTTCTAATTTTTGGATGTTTTTTTTCGTAAATTTTAAAACTCTTTTAGTTTGGTCTAAGTTTTCAACTGTTTCGAAATTTATATATTCTCTCCAAACTTCTCTATAACTTAAATATATAACATATTTATTTTGTATTAATTCTTCTTTTGTCATATTATCTAATTCACCATCTTGATATAATTTTAAATTATAATTATATGTTAATTCATGTAACAAATCTCTTAATTTTAAATCTTCATATTTTTTCAAATTACCAATATTATTTAAAATAAAATTTTTTATCTCGTCATTATCTGTTAATTCAACTGCTTTTTCCAATAATTCCAATGTTATATAGTTATCTAATAAATCTTTATATTTTTCTTCTATTTCTTTTTTAAGATAATAATTATGAGCCAATAATAAAGGTCTAATTAATCTTGAATTTGTAGTTTCAATATATAATATTCCATAATCAATATAAATCGAAATATCATAAAAATTCATATCAAATTTAAACATATCGACTAAATCAGAGTATATTGATTTATTTATCAATCCCATAAATTTACCATTTATAATTAATGGAATTTTCTCAATATAATCCTGTATTACATCAATATATTTTATAATATCATCAATATTTCCAACATATTTAAAAAGATCATTATTTATATAATTTAGATCATTTCCAAATTTTTCAACTATTTTATAAAAATTTATCAGGCTTGAAATATAATAAATATTATTATGTTCAATATAATATTTAAAATCATATTTGGTTAAATCGTACTGTTCTTGGGTACAAAAATCGTACACAGTAATTTCATCTCTATCTTTTGTTCTATTTGTTCCTTTATTTGCATTTCTGATAATTCCACATGCATCGTTTTCTGGAGTTTTATCTTGATCTACAAATTTATCATCTATTTTCATTTTTCTAATTTTTTCATCCCTTGATTTTTTATTTACATTTGCGGATATTTTGGCTTGTTGTATTTCAGTTGTAAAATCATTTGCATTTTCTGAAATAACTATTATACCATCTTTTCCTTCTACTCTTCTATTTGGAACAAATTTTAATTTATTAAAATTATCTTTTATAGAATCTGTTACATCCATATGTAATGTTGTAATATTTTTCATTGCACTGTATCCAGATTTATAAATTTTTTGTCTCTTACTAAATCCTTTCTTTATATGTTCATCTACATTATATCTTATAAGTTGTTTAAATATTTCTTCAATACCTTGTAATCTTTTATTTTCGGCAGAATTTCTATCTATAGGTTCTAAATAACCTTCTTTTGTAAGTAATAATCTTGCTATCATTGTAGAACTTATATAAAATTTTGAAAAATATTGATCTATTATTTCTGATTTAATATTCATAGAAATGTTTGGAAGCCAGTTTTCATATAACAAGTCATATTCAATAGACGATATTTCTCCATATTTTTCTTCTCCAAAATTATCAAAATATAGTCTTGTTGAAGAAAAATATATGCTTATTTTTGATAACATTTCAGATATTTTATCTTTTGTTTCAATATTTGTAAAATATTTAATACAGCTATATTTAATTAAATTATAGAAAAACGATATATGATTTCCATTATAACCAAAATAGTTCAATATATTTTCGTCGATACGTTCAATGTAAGCTTTTGATAAATTTAAAATATTATGATATATATTTGGATGAGTTCTTGTTTTGAAATTAATCTTATTATTATCAATAACAAAACTTGTTACGGAAGATCCCATAGAAGTTATATTCGATATCGAACTTAATAAATTACCTGGAATATTCTTATTTTTATCTTCATAACATAAAACAGAATTTATAACTAATTTAACTTGAGGTAATATTAATCTTTCTTTTCCACCAAGTATAAATAAACCTCTCGATATTTCAGTTTCATCTATATTTTGTAATACTATATTCCATAGATGTCTTGGAATTTTTTCTAACATTTTACCCATTCTACAATATTTCGATCCAACAAGTAAAGGTATTTGAAAAAATTTTCTATTTTTTAATACTCGTAACGGTTTTCCATGTATTTTTATTTCTTCTTCAGTTAAAGATCTATAATCCTTTATTGTTGTTTCCCATGTACTTTTTTTCGTACTTATACCTTCTTTCATACTTATACTTTCTTTCATACTTATACTTTCTTTATATTTTCGAATGTTTTTTATTTCGTCTTCATCTAATGATGTTTCATTCTCTTTTGAAAATATATCTTCTTCGAAATATGTTTCTTGATATTCATAATAATCACATTCAAATCTTAACATATAATCAGTTCTAAATATTTTTGAAATTTGAGGAAATTCTTCAAACACGTACTTTTTTATTTCTTTATATTGAACATAAGGTTTAATATTTTTAATTTTTATATAAAGTTTATTGTTACCATCTATATCACTTTCATAAAATTTAATGCCACCAATAATATCATTTATCGTATCAACAAAATAATCATATGATTTAATAACATCGTCAATTGGATTATTTGTCAAATTATCAACAAAAGATATTTTTTTAGGTTTGATATAATATTCATTTACAATATCTAAATTTTTTTCATATAAAAATTCTAATCTTTTATATATATCTATGGTATATTTATTATTCTTGCGATATTTTGTATCTAATTTTAACGAAATATAATTTATAAATTCATTTTCAAATATATATAAAGAAGATTGTATTTTTGAATCCAATATTTCCATAACAGACGGAGAAATAACAATATCTCCGTTTTTATATTCTGAAGATGAATTACTTATATATATTTTCTTAAAAATAGTTTTATAAAATGGGTTATTATTTGAAAAATATTTTACCCCTTCAAGTTTTTTAATGTGGAATTTTAATAAATCAATCATAGAATCAAATTCATTAATATCTATTTCATCTTGTAATTCTTCTTCTAATTCTTCATATAAATATATATAATAAATATCTTCTGGTATTTTAAAAAGAAGATTAAAAAAAGAAACAACATCCAATAAAATATTATTTTTTGTTTTATGGTCTAAATCAGAAGTGTTTATCAATTTTTTTGGAATGGGAAATTTATATTTTATCATTTTTTTTGTAAAAAAAAATAAATCAATAAATGTCATGTAATATAATACCTACAATAATTGTACTTATTGTATTAATTATATTAATATCTTTGTATTATTTTAATATGAAAAAAGAGAATCCATTCTGCAAGGGAGATTTGTCTGATATTATAAATCCAATATGTTTTACAACTTCAATATTTATTAATGCTGGAGGTAATAAAGGATCTCCTTGTACTTTAGATAATCAATGTAAAGATTGGACTCCATTTGGAAAAATTGCATGTTGTGGAAAAAAATGTATCACGAAAGATAATCCCTTTCAAACTTGTTTCGGATATTGTATTGAGAAAAAAACTTGCGGATTAGATGAAGGAGATATTTGCAATATTGGATCTGATTGTAAAGGACATTCTCAATTTGGATCTATTGAATGTATTGGAAGTGCAAATCCAACTGATCGAAAATTTTGTGTTATAAAAGATACTCAAAATCAGACATTACCAGAATTTTATAAAAAATATGGAAGTGGATTAAATTGGGTTAAACAAAATGTATTAACACATAATATAATATTAGATTCTATAGATAATATCAAAAATTGTAAATTAAATGTTAACAAATTAGATAATATTGAGATTTTAACTTTATAGATATTTTTTAAAAAAAATTATTCGACTAATATATTATTGTACTAAATAACAATATAAATTTTTATAATAAAAGAGTTCATTTTTAACATTTTTAACATTTACATCAATATCGTCAAAAAAATATATAGTTAAATTTTTATCTTTATTTTTATCTTTAAGAAATTCTTTTATAATTTGACCTTTCCAAATTGTTTTAGTTTTTCCGTTTATAATTTCATTACGTTGAGTTAAAATCTTTTTTATTTGATTGTAAATGCCGCATTTTTCCAAAATTTCTATTATCGATTCTGTATCTTCATTTTTTGTGACAATATAGATATTTGATATTTTATTTTCATGTAATAGATTAAAGAAATTTTTTATTCCAGGTAATAAAACTTTTGGAAGTTTAAAAGCTTCGTCAAATTTATTTTCTTCCATCAGTTTATTAAATAAATCCGTATTTCTTCCACATATTGTATCATCAAAATCAATAAATATAAAACATTCTTCGTCAAATTTTAAATTTATCATATCTTTCGTCGATATGAATCTAATTTCAATATTTCGTTTTTTTTGTTTTTCTAAATATACTTTTATAAAAACGACAAAAAGAAATATAACACATATAATAATTGTATAAAATATAATCATTTTTTTTTAAAAAAATATAATTATTATATATTTAAGCCAATTAATTTACATATGAAAATCTCTCATATATGAAATCATTTTAAGTTTTTCGTATGTAATATTTCTAGTATTGTCAAATTGTTTATTTAATAAAATATGCAATTTTTTAATTCCAATTATTTCTAATTTATGATAATACTTTTTAATTTCTTTCTCACTTGCATATATTAAAAATAAATTAATAACATCTATATTTAAATCGTGTTGTAAATTTTCATATTTTATATTTAAATATTTTAGATTATTTTTTATCCAAATATCTTTTTTAGTATTTTTATATTTCATACTAATACCATACTCATCTTTATCATTATATATATATTCCATATTTAATGTAGAATTATCATTAAATAAATTATTTTTATGTTTATTATAATAATCTTCTGAGATAAATCTCCAAAATATATCTATAACATTATATTTATAATCAGATTTGCTCAAACAATTAAAAAAATAAGTTTTATTAAATTTAAGTAATTTATTAAAAGTAAATCCTAAATTAAAATAAACATTTAATTTCATATAATCTAAATAATATTTATTAAAAGATAATATATTATTCCATTTTTTACATACTAATCGACATTCCATTTCAGATTTTATATCTGATACATTAAATATATTAATCAATATATCTTCAAATCGAAATATCCAACTATATTCAAAATTTTCCATTTTTTAAAAAGATACAAATCATTTTTTTAAAATAATTTGAATTCGTAAACAAAACATTCTAAACCTTTCTTTTTTGCACATTTTAAAGCTTGTAATGTACCGACGAAATTGAAAATTTCTAGGTTAGGAAAATCTTTGATTTTCCGTCTCCTTTAGAATTTAAATGACCAGAATTAACAACCGGGACGGAAAATCTTCGATTTTTCTAACTAGAAATCTTCGATTTCGTCGAAAGAAAATACCAAAATCTGATTTATTAATCATTATGTTATTTCTAATTGGTCTTGCACCTTTTTTATATTTCGACCATTCTGCTTTATGAATTAAATATTCTATATTATTTTCTAAATACCAATCTATTATTATTGTATCGAGTCCTCTACAATCTCCAACAAGGACGGAAAATCGAAGATTTTCCTAACTAGAAATTTTCAATTTCGTCGTTACAAATTCTATTTTATTTTTAAATTGTTTTAAAAAATCTGATACAATTTTATAATTCTCTTCATTATTTATAATATATCTACTTCGAAAACATTCTCAGGAAAATCGAAGATTTTCCGTTCCAGATATTATTACTGACATTTCTTCTAAAAAAAATAAATTATTTTTTAAAAATCATTCTTGCGAAAAAAAACTTTCAAATAATTTGAATATTCTAGGAGTTAGATCAGTATTAATATTCAAACTAATGAGAATATCTACTCCGTTTTTTTAACTATATCGGGATTATTTTTGTAAAAAAAAACTTTTAAACGATTCGAATATTTTAGTTTGTTTTTGATCAACATTATTATTACAAATATTATTCGAACTAATAAGATTATCTACTCCCTTTTTAATCATTTCAGGATTATTATAAACAAATTTAAATAAAGATTTTGTAAGTTTATAATATCCTGTACCTTCATTTCCATATTTATCATCAATAAATGAACCTAAAATATAATCTCCAAGTTTTAGTATATCATCATTTGTAATATTTTTTTCTTGTGTTGTATTTAAAGACTTCCAAAATTTAGTAATTATTATATTTAATTCTGGTTCCATTTCTTCTAAAGATAAGAAAGTTGTATATGTTGGAAAATTAGTAGGTAAATCTTCTTCACTACCACTGTTTTCATACCAGTATTTTATCTTATCTTTTGTAGTTTTAATACATATTATATCCAAATTTTCAAGTTCAATATAATAATATCCTAATTTTTGATCTATTTCATGCATAAAAATATAACCTACCCCATTTATAGGTTTATACAATAGTTCGAAATTATATTCTGATATTTTATCGGATAATTTCTCAATATTAGTTTTAATGCAATCATGGTGTGAGTTTTGAATATCTTTTCCGAGTTCTAAAAAAGTATTAGCCATTTTTTTTAGTTTTAATAAAAAATTAAAAAAAAATGAACATTTAATTTATTAATTGAAAAATCAAATAATATAATATATATATGAAATAAAATTAATAATTTTGTTAATTATATAAATA
>SDBT01004872.1_pt1 | contig 22683 bp, 32 predicted proteins | sample 2277101 | NCBI WGS metagenome assembly SDBT01 (sample SAMN10404973, study PRJNA504765) | marine sediment metagenome | isolation source: marine sediment core GS10_PC15, 103 cmbsf | place: Arctic Ocean: Southern Knipovich Ridge | collected 2010 | reverse complement strand
GATCCTCATCGACGAGGCTGCCATACTCTACGACAGGACTAAGGTGGAGGGCGTTATCGCCAAGCCCATACCGACCCTGATTGAAACGGTTGACACGGTGCTCGATGCCCTGGTCGTGACCGTCGGAGTAGCAGTGGCCTTGGATTCTGGAACGGTGAGCATTGCTGGCATGTTGACGAAGATGGCAGATGATAATGGTGGAGCAAGCTTCGACGCCGAATTACATTCACAAGTGGGGATTGTCGTTCGCGGTAATACAGCATGGAAAACAGCAACGAGCATAACCGTCAGCGACAAAACGGGATTCAAACTCGCAAGCGATGGCTTAGATTCGATCGTCATTGAAGTCGGTCTCAATGCACGCCAAGCACTGTCGATCATCGCATCTTCCGGAGGTGGCGTACTAGCCGGAGCAGCAACCACGACGATCACGATCGCGGCAGCAGGCGTAGCGGCAACAAACCGAATATCGGCAACCGTAGACGTCAGTGGAAATCGTTCAGCAGTAACCCTAGCACCCCCAACATAAATATGTTTCCACTACGCTATTGGGCAAACCGATTTTTTAACCCGAGATACTGGCCTGTTATAAATGCCAACAAAATTATAACTATCTCAGAAAGACACGATTTAATTGGGACATCAACCGCCAACCAATCCTTGATTGGTACCTCACCTGAGAAGTTTGCAATAGAAGGCACGAGTGAAAAGAAGTTTCCAATTCGGAGTTCCTAATGAGTACACAGAAACAAACAAGACAGGTTGGTAATCTAAGAATTGCGATTGCAGCAACTCTTAAACGCCCAGACAATTCCGTTGTAGACCTTTCAGGTCTCTCCGTGGAATTCACGATGGTTCATAGTGATAGTGGAACTGTAAAAGTTGTTCAGACTGCTGTAGGGGCTTCCGTCATGGATGCAGAAGCTGGTGAAGTTCAATATACTCCGGTAGCCGCAGACGTAGATACTCCAGGACTCTACCATGCTTACTTTGTTGTAATCGAAGGCACCGATGAAGATACATTCCCCGCTGCCACGGGCGAATTTCAGATAGATATCAGACCTCTTGCACAATCCTAAACCTGCGAAAGCAACATCCCCAATGACTGATGGTTTAGAACAATATGAAGAGGAACTTGAGCAGGAACTTCCCCCTAGTCTTAGAGCAATTCGCGATCAAGAGATACGCCTACGTGAATATGAACATCGGCTATTTGAAAAGAACCGTGATGCACCCGATGATGGGTCATTTTTTGTTCCACACCACTCAAGATAAGAAATCTACGATGGCAAGAATCGAAGGTGCAAAAGAAGTACAAGCTGCACTCCGAAAGTTAGCTAATAAAGCCCAACGTGGTCACCGTACCTCAGTCGTTATAGGTTACAACGCTCGTTATGCACTATTCGTTCACGAAAATAAAGAGATGAAATGGAAAGGTTTACCACGAAAAGGAACAAGACCAGATGGAAGCAAAAGCAAAGGAAAGTATTGGGACCCCCAGGGGCATGGACAAAGCCAATTTCTAATTCAACCCTTCCGAGAGAAACGAAAGGAACTTGCCACGATTATTCGCACAACCTACAAAAAAACGAAAGACCTTTCTCTCGGACTCTTACTTGCAGGCCAAAAATTACAAAAGGAAAGTCAACTATTAGTGCCTGTTGATCTTGGAAATCTCAAAGAAAGTGCTTTTACCAAAGTAGAGAAACAATGAACGCAGTAGTAGAGACAACCACACTCCATAACAAAGAGTGGAAAACTTATCAACGCAGTAAGGAGCGAAAAATGGATAAGAAAGAACAAAGAGAGTTTCAGTATGCTTGGGGAAATGAAATTTTTCATTGGCCTGAGTTTTTGGCTTTTGCAAAGCGGTTAAATATAAACACTACTTTGCCAATTCAAAATGTGACAATTGATCTCCCTTGTGATAATCTAGCATCAATAACCCTTCGGTATAGCGGTGAGGATACCCAAAAGATAGAAGTAGAAAGTAGCAAAGAGTGAGCGGAAGCCTAACACATTCACCTGCTCAAATCATAAGTCAATTGCTGATTGACCTGACGCTTGGAACTGCCCCAGTAGACAGCGGAAGTTGGCCAGTTTTTTACGCTGGGGAACCTGACTCACCTGATAGTGTCATCACAGTTTATGACAGTGTTGGGAGACAAGATGGACGAATCCAAGTAGATGGAGAGCAACAAGAGCATCACGGATTTCAAGTAAGGGTCAAAGCAACAAAGCACACGGTAGGCTATACAAAAGCAAGAGCAATCGCTATTAGTCTCGACGAAGATGTCCAACTCAATAGCGTAACAATAAGCGGAAGCGTTTATGTGGTGTATGCAATTTCGAGAACGGGGGATGTACTTTCCCTCGGGAAAAATCACCCAACAGGAAATTTCAATCTGTTTACTATCAATGCTGTAGTCGCTCTACGGCAACTTACTTAACAAAGGAGAATTGTTATGGCATCCCCAAGTGCAGGAACTAGAAGCAATCGAGTACCCGGAGGCATTCCGCTTCAGGATGGTTTCCAAACAATCATTGGATTTGCTAGTGATGAGACAGTTGAATTTTGGGAGAAGAGTGGACCACCTCCTGGTATCGAGGGTGGTGATCCGATCGAAGAAACCACGATGCATAATAGTGTCTGGAGAACTTTTCGACCAAGATCGCTTAAGACTCTAGAGCCCATCACTTTCACTGTAGCTTACGATCCTGATTGTTACACAACTGATACTCAAGTTGATAAACTCATCAACAAAGAAGATACAGTTACAGTCTATTTTCCTGATAGTTCAACCCTTGCCTTTTTTGGCTATCTCCAAAACTTTATTCCGCAGGATCATGTGGAGGGAGAGCAGCCCGAGGCACAGATTACAATTGTTCCGACCAACTGGGATCCAACCTTCGATGTAGAGGCCGGACCCGTAATGACCGAGGTATCTGGAACCTAAGCCTCGATAGTAGTTTAGGGGTCCTAGACGGCGATTCTAGGGCCTCTTGGGGGTTAAACCGTAGAAAACTAGCCCCCATGTACGCGAGCCCCTACGCGAAGGCCTGGGAGCCTAGCCTAGGAAATTACCCACTTTACCTAACTTAACTTTGGAGCGAAACCACGATGACAAACGAAGCGATGAATTTTGATCTTTCCGTCGTTGAAATCCCAATCACAATCACAAAGAAAGATAGAACCAAAAAGGAATGTATTCTCCGCGAAGCTTCCGGCGATGCCGTAATCAACTACAACAACGCCCGATCCTCTGCGATGAAATACAACAAGGATGGAAATATATCAGGGACTGTAAACATCAGTGATGTTATTCCCCTGCTCATATCCTCTTGCATGATGGCAATCGAAAGAGGTGCTGATGGTTCTATCACTAATGAAACTCCAATTCAAATCACTGAGCTTCGCTCTTGGCCTAATCGTGTTGTCAAGAGTCTCTTTAAGAAGGTCAGAGAAATCAGCGACATCGACGATGACAGCAAAGTATCACTCCTAGAACAACGTGCTGAGATTGATGAGCAACTTAAAACTCTAGAGGAAGAAGAAGAGAAGGTAAAAAACTTAGAGAGAGATATGACGGATGGTTCCGCTTAGCAAGTCATCTCCACATGCCCCTCAGGGAGTGTATGGAGAAAACAACGCACCGTGAATACTTAGCTTGGATAAATTGGCTGGATGAACAGTGGAATCACCCGAGTAGATCGGACAATTACCAAATGCAAACTGCCCAAGTCGTTCGGCAGGTACTCCATAAGAAACCAGCAGACGTTAAATTATCTCACTTCCATATAAAATTCACAAAAGAAAAATCCCAAACTCCAGAGGATAAAGAAAGAATTCTCAAGCAATCAAAGTCTCGATGGTTTGGTTGGGTCTCCGGAAAGAAATAGACATGGCAACAACAGAATTAGAAAGAATGGTTGTTCGATTGACTGGGGATACTGCCCAGTATAACAGGGTTATAAAAGGGTCAGGACGAGTGACTCAAAGATTTGCCTCTGAAGTTACTAGACAACTAGCCATGGTTGGGACAAAGTTCAAAGCCCTTGGATCTAACATGCGGAGGATGGGACGCACTCTTTCCATGCGTCTTACACTTCCACTAACTATCTTCGGTGGTTTTGCAGTCAGAGCCTTTGCTAAATTCGATCAAGCGATGATCGAAAGCACTTCCATTATGAAGGTGACAACTGAGCAAACAAAAAGAATGAGGGAAGTTGCTATCAGTCTTAGTGGAAAATCTGCGAAGAGTGCAACTGATTTAGCAGAATCCTACTTCTTTCTCGCATCTGCTGGTAAAGATGCTGAGCAGTCAATGGCATTGCTCCCAAAGGTAACCGATTTTGCAATCGCGGGGGCCTTCAATATGGCAGTGGCCACTGATCTTTTGACAGATGCACAGAGTGCTCTCGGTTTAGCTTCCAAAGATGTTGCTCAAGATACGAGAAACTTAGTAAGAGTAAGTGATGTTCTCGTCAAAGCTAACACATTAGCAAATGCAAGCGTAGAACAGTTCTCTGTTGCCCTAACAAGCAAAGCAGGAGCCTCACTCAAAGCATTCAATAAAGATGTTGAGGAAGGCGTAGCAGTTTTAGCAGCTTTTGCAGATCAAGGTGTCAAATCCCAACTAGCAGGCAACCAACTTGACCGCGTGATTCGTTTGCTTGCAAAATCTTCCATGGACAATGCAAAGGAACATAAGAGACTTGGCTTTGAGGTATTCGACAGTGCTGGAAAAATGCGAAACATGGGAGACATCGTTGGTAACTTGGAAGATATCCTCAGGGGAATGAGTGACCAAACGAAAGTTGCTACCCTTGATATGCTCGGTTTTGAGGCAAGAGTTCAGCAAGCTATCCTTCCCTTACTCGGGACAAGTGATGCAATCAAGCGTTACGAAAAGGAATTGAGAAAGGCTGGAGGAACAACAAAAGAGGTTGCTGATAAGCAGATGAAGTCATTTGCAAATCAGATGAAAATTCTTTGGAATCGAGTTAAGATATTTGCAATTGGGATTGGTGAAACTCTATCCCCCATACTTCTAAAACTGAATGACATTATTGGTAGGGGATTAGAACATTGGAATGCTCTTTCTTCTACCGTCAAAAAATCACTTGTCTTCTTTAGCGTGGCAGCGGCAGTGCTAGGTCCACTTCTTATTGGCCTGGGCACATTAGCAAGTGCTTTAAGCTTTATTGCCATAGGTCTCGCCGTAGTGATTCCTTTGATTGGGACTGCCTTAGCAGGGGCTTTTGCTTTTGCAATTAACCCCGTTACTCTGTTTGTGGCTGCTGTTGCCGGAATTGGTGCCTTAGTTCTCACCCAAACGAGAATAGGGGGCGAAGCTTTGGCTTGGTTTGGCGGGCAGTGGAAAAACCTAGTCAAGTTTGTGGAGCCTGCTATGAAAGGAATCAAAGATGCTCTACAAGCAGGTGAAATCAAACTTGCCGCCAAGATTCTTTGGCTCCAGCTTAAGCTAACCTGGAAGAAAGGTATTCAACCCCTTAAACAGGCTTGGTTTGGTCTCATGTTTTTTCTGAAAAAAACAATGATTACTGGTATAGCTTTTGTCCAAAAAGAATTTCTCAAATTCAGTGTGAGTATGACCGTGGCTATGCTAACTGTCAAGGCAAAGTTAAACCTATTCTCTGATGGCCTAAGACAAATAAACATGCAGCTATTCGCTCTTGAAATTAGGCTAATAGGTATTGATGCCCAAGCTAAGAAATCACTAGGGAAATTAGTAATAGGCACTCTCGACTCTTTTGCAAACATACAAAAAGAAATTGAGGACTTAGAGAAGCAAAGAGACAAAGCGATAGGTCTAGCTGCGGTCAAAATCTTTACTATCAATTTCAAAAAACAGTTTGCTAAGATGTCATCCTTTGCCAAAAAACAATTCGCTGGAATATTCGACTTTCTCACACAAGATCTACCTATCCCAAATATTCCTGAACCCGATCCCATAACTGTCCCTGTTAGTTTTACTGTCTCGAAAGGTATTAAGGTAGGAACAGCAGAGGCATTTGCTTTGCTCTCTAGAATACCTGTAGGCTTGGCAAAAGGAATACCAAAAGGAATACCAAAGGGGCCAAAACTCCAACCTGATAATCCCCTAGTAAAAGCAACTGGAAATATAATCAATGCTATTGCAACAAAGAGCAGTCAAGGAATTTCAAGTGGTGTTAAGATAGGCGTTGGGGCTGCCGCCTCTTTCCTCTTTGGCAAGGGTGATAAAGCTAATAAGCAGGGCGAGGGTATTGATGTTCTAAAAGAAATCAGAGATGCAATTCTAGGTCAAGAGGCAGCCGAAGTTGCAGAACTCGCGAATGAGGGGGCAGCAGCATAATGGCAGGTGTACTTGTAGGTCGAATTGGGTGGGGCTTAATCCGCAGTGATGAAGGTCATCACGATTATATGATTCGTCACCGAGTAAGAACTGGATTAAACGAGGGTCCTCTCACTGCTTTCAATACACCTGGACTTCCTTTGACTGGCGATGTTTGGAATTTTGGTGGTGACAGGGATATTTGGGCAACAGCTTCTCCCTTTGTGGAAGTTCGAGTTGATACACGGTCTGGCCAAAAAGAGAATGAATCTGGAAACCTCTGGACAGTCACGAACAAATTTAGTACCAAGCCTCGCAATCGTTGCCAAGATGAGACAGTCGGAGATCCCCTTTTAGAGCCACCCAAAGTCAGTGGAAGCTTCGTTAAGAAAACAAAACAAGCCTTCTTTGACCAAGACGATGTACCCATTCTCTCATCGAGCCATGAAAGGCTTTTTCTTGAGGTAGATAATAGTAGCCCAACAGTTATCATTGGTCAGAATGTGGCATCTCTTGGGTTGGAACTGTTCTCTGCCCAAGTGGACACACTTAACGATGCAACTCTCTGGGGATTAGCTACTCGAAAAGTCAAGTTGTCCAATGTCTCTTGGTCACGAAATTACTGGGGCATTTGTAATATCTACTATACAAGGACGTTTGAATTTGATATCAATTTCAAGACGTTCGATGAGGATCTCATGGATGCAGGAACAATGCACGTCAAAGATGGTGGTAACAAAACTCTGCTAGCTGACTTTGAACAAAACAAAGATAAAAAGGATGAAAACCTGGGAATCAAACTTTCCCTAGATGGTAATGGTAATGTTGCTGCGAATGATGCTGCTGCCGCCACAATCACGCCTAAATACTATTCCGAATCAAACTTTCTACTCTTAGGAATTCCTACTGTCTTGTAAGGAAAAATACCATGGTTAATGAAGCCTCAATAAGATCAAGCCTACAGATCACCAAAGGTAAAATAGAATACCGCTCTAGCCCCACACAGTTCAGTGCAGATGTAACAGGAAGCAAGGGACCTTCTCCCGGGGCTGTTGACATATCAACTGCTGGAACTGATATAGACTTCAGCGAACTCACAACTCCCGGTCTTTGCCGAATTCAAAACCAAGACCCCACAAATTATGTTACCTATGGTATTTGGGACCCTGAAAATAACACTTTCTTTCCTCTTGGTGAACTGTTGCCTGGTGAAACCTACCCTCTTCGCTTATCTCGTTTACTTCAGGAAGAGCTAGGCACTGGTAGTGGAACAAGTGGAGCCGATACAAACCGATTGCGTTTCAAAGCGGATACTGCCTCTGTCGTTGTCTTAGTAGAGGCATTCGAGGTTTAACACTTCTCATAGGGAGCGAACTTATGGGCGACATTCCTGAGTTACCAGAACTTCCAGAACTTCCTGAGCTACCTGAAATTTCAGAAGAGCCTGACGTTTTAGACACTGATGTTGACGATCTTGAATCGGTTACTTTTGATTCAACACCCAAGCCAGAACCAACTCCTCGTATTACAGTGGTAGAAACAATCTATCATCAACTCCCTGATGATAATCCCTCAGAATTCCACTGTAGATTTTCCCAGGAAATTACTTCTGAGGAAGATCCCTACCAACGAAAAAAGAAACTCGGGGAAAAGTGGGAACCTCTTGATTTTGGTTGGCTCAAAGAAGATGTTGGAATGGTTTGTATCCGCAATGAAGCGAAACCAAATCGTAGAGGACAAACCGAGGAAGAAAAAGAGGCAACCAGCAAACAGATAATTCAAGTTGGATTTAGAACCAACCCTGACCAGCCAGATATAGAAGTTTTTCCAGGTGAGTCTATTCGTTTTCGCCCTTATGACCATCGATTTGTTTACCTTCGTTCTCTATCAGGGGTTATTCGTTACTCTCTCTTTATCGTGCCAAGGTAGTTGTTATGGCAAAAGAAAAACTATTCACAAGTCGCGTCGTTGATTTTATCAACAAAATGCGGGGAGACATAAATCGTCTTCAAAAGGGTCCGCCTACTGTTGAGAAAGAAATCCATACCTACCAAGCATCACACACATACGTAGCACTCACGCCTGCGGGAGGCATCCCTGCTCTCAGCAGAAATGATACAGGAACAGATAGTGATGACGAGCCTGGATTTGCAGAGTGTGAAATCTACCGAATCACTAATCCAGCACAAAGCATAGGGGATACTGGCACTGAATTGATGCAAGCCCTTGACGACGATTTCTCCAAGGTTGTTTACAATGTTGCTGACTATGCAATTGAGCCTAACGAGTGGATCGTTGTTACAAAATGTAAAAATGGTGCTTGGGTTGCCACTACTTATACTCCACCTCTTACTCTCATCGCTCTTACTCCTCCCGGTGGTATTGCTGCTCTTGACGTACAAACTTCAGGAACAGGAGACTTCGATGATGACAAACCTGGTTCGGCAACTTGTGATATTTACTACATCGACGGCGATGGAGAAATGGCAGACACCGGATCAAGTGTTACTGTCTACAATGTTGCAGAGTTTGCTGTTGATGGTGATATGTGGATCATCATTAGCAAAACAGAGTTTGGAAAGTGGATGGTCGTTTATCCTCAGCAACCTTTCGACCGTTGCAATGCAATTGTCAAGGGTAATCCGACGGGAACAGCAACTACTATCACTGTAGATAATGTTGTAGCAACTCGCGGCAAAAGTCCTGTTGCAAATGCTTCTGAAGAGTTAACAGTTGATAACCTTTTCAGTTGGGACCCCGATGATAATGACCCTTGTAAAATTGAATATATCCATCATGTCTGCACTGGGGAAATCTATGAGTCAGGAGTAGAGGTAGGTGTTAGTGGGGTACGGCAAGCTCAATGGCATGAATTAGTGTTGTCCGAAGTCATCCTTACTGGTGGAATGATTTCTATCGGTGCTAGAACTTATCGTGATGGGGATGCCCCAGTTGTTAATATTACATCAATTTTGAATCCATTGGATCTTACGGGAGAAGATACTGCTAAGGGAATTGCAATTAGGAATAGCGATGTAGAACCACCTACCTATACAGCGATTTCTATTGCCCCGGTTGCTGAGACAGTAGTTACTGACTTCCAAGTTGATACTGCCACCTTAAAACTGGAGATTAAAACGCGGAATATTTCTATTATGCCTCGCGGTGATGAAAGTGAATTTGTAGTCAAGCATACCGGAACGGACTGCACATAGTGAGTGACATAGCATTTAATGAGAACAAGATTATTTTTAGGGGGGATCAAATTGCTTTCCTAGAATCTTCCAATCGTTTTTGTTGTTGTAATTGCCCCGGCTGTGCAGACCTTGAAACACTCATCGAGTTGCAACTCGATATTGTTGGGTTTACAGATAATAGTTGTAACGAATGTGTGAGTGATATAAATGGCACACACATCGTAACCGCCGTTGATCAGCCAGGTAGTGGGGGTGGCCAGGGAACTATTTGTTATTGGAATAAGCCCATACCAGGAGTATGTAATTTTTCTGGTATTACTATGGAATTAGATAACCTCGGTCGATTTCTTGTTAGTTTAGGAATTGATGGAACTGGCATACTTTACTTTAGTTTCTTAGAAACAATAGATTTGGATGACTGTTTGAATTTAGATGTTACACTTCCATATTTTACGGGTAGCACTACAAAATGCGGTAACCACACAGGTGTAACAGTAAGGATTAGAGTGGCTTAGTATGCCTGACTGCCTATTACAACTCAATGCTAATGGTTTTTGGCAATGCCCCGACTGCTATTGGGTATTCAAACGCAAATCCGACAAACCACCCCACCGCAACTGCCCGAAGAGTAAAGAAAAAATAGCACGATCAAAAACAAGTGGTCCGGGAACAGAACTGAAGAAACTGATTAAGCGATTGGGGATCAAAGTCAAAGTTGATTGCAAGTGCAATAAGCATGCGGCACTCATGGATCAAAAGGGGAGCGATTGGTGCGAGAAAAACTTGGAGTTGATTGTCGATTGGCTAGAAGAGGAAGCCGAGAAGAGGGGACTCCCATTTTTTCGAGTGGTAGGAAAGCTAATCGTCAAAAGAGCGATTCGCAATGCACGAAGAGCAGAGAAAACAGAGTTAGTGTAAAGACACTACAGGATAAAGAATCAAAATCAAAAGAGAAGAGGAGCGAAACAGTGAATTGGGCGTATGGAGTAACAACGGTTCCGAGTCGCAAGAGAGAATTGCTTCCGAGAACCCTGGAATCGCTGAAAAGGGGGGGATTTTCTGAGCCGCGACTGTTCATTGATGGTCTCAAAGACGGAAGTGACTACGATTCTTTCGGTTTGGAAGTGACAACACGATTTCCAGGAGTCAACACTGTAAATAATTGGGTTTTAACGCTTTGGGAACTATATACGCGAAGCCCAAACGCCGATCGCTACGCAATTTTCCAAGATGACTTCGTAACCTACCTGAATTTGCGGGAATATCTGACACAATGCGAGTATCCCAAACAGGGATACTGGAATCTCTACTCATTTCCTAAAAATGAGCGGATAGCAAACGGAAAAAAGGGTTGGTATCCCTCGAATCAATTAGGCAGGGGGGCAGTTGCACTCGTCTTTGACCATGAAGCCGCTACAAACTTGCTCAATTCTCAATACCTGATTAAGAAACTACAGAACTTGCAGAAAAGCCCCAAGGGAATTGATGGCATAATCATAGAATCAATGAAAATAGTGGGTTGGAAAGAGTATGTTCACATGCCCTCACTCGTTCAACATACAGGTAAAATGAGTTCAATAGATGAGAAACACAACTCACAGAAGCTATCAACTTCTTTTAGAGGTGAAAGCTTCGATGCAATGGAGCTACTGATATGAATGCACTAATAGTCTCTGTAGACTTCGCAGACTTGCTCGATGTAACGCTGGAATACAATAGACATCAATTTGATCGGGTTATTGTTGTTACAACCCCACAGGATATTGACACGCAAATCGTAGCTGGTAAGAACAATGCTGAGGTTTTCCAGACAGAATCGTTCTACGATAGAGGAGCAATTTTCAATAAGCACAAAGCGATGGAAGAAGGCCTGGACTTCATGGGGCGGGAAGGTTGGATCTGTCTTATGGACGCAGATGTTTTATGGCCTAAGAAGCTACCTCATTTTGAACTTGGAATAGGAAACATCTATGGGCCACTTCGCAGAGTAATGGACCCCCCGACTTTTCCGATAGCCGATGACTGGCAGCAGTTTCCCCACTACTTACTCAAGGCAAAAGTGATTGCTGGCTTCTCTCAAATTTTCCATGGCTCCGATCCAGCTTTGGGAAAGCCCCCATGGCATGAACTAGATTGGACGCATGGAGCTGGGGCTGATACCTCCCTCCAGAAAAAGTGGTCCAAGCATAATAGAAGACGCTTGCCTTTTAGTGTCTTGCACCTCGGAGAAGTAGGAGTGAATTGGTGTGGAAGATTGGAACCCTATCTTGATGGTTCCATTATTCCTTTTGAAAAGAAGAAAAGAGAAGACTTGGCTTTTCACACTCGCAAGATTGGTTACTCTCGCCGCAATCCACATGAGAGAATAAGGAGCGAACAATGAATGTCGCTGTAATCGGTTTGGGAAAACTTGGAAGCCCCCTAGCTGCTGTCTTTGCTTCTAAGGGGCATGAAGTCTTTGGTCATGACGTCAATCCTAAATTTGTTGCTAAACTCAACAGCGGAATTGCCCCTGTAGAAGAGATGGGACTACAAGGTTTGATAGACTCTACTGGGCCTATTAAAGCAACAGTAGACCTTGGACAAGCAGTTCAATTTGCAGAAATTGTTTTCATTATCGTGCCTACACCAAGCATGGAGGATGGCTCATTCTCTAATCGTTATGTGTGGGAGGTACTTTCGGCGATAGGAAAATCCTTTACCCCAAACTTCCATCAGGTCATTGTCATCGTTTCTACGCTATCACCAGGCTCTGCCGAAACTCTACTTGCCTCTTACGAATCTCTTTCTAGTAGAAAGAATGGTAATGAATTCAGCTTTGTTTACAGTCCTGAATTCATTGCTCTTGGTTCAGTCATCACTGACTTGCTTACTCCTAGTTTCGTGCTCATAGGCGAAGGCAACACAAAGGGAGGTGACATTTTAACAACCTTTTATAGGACGATACACAATGCCCCAACCAAAAGAATGTCTTTTGTCTCTGCTGAAATTACCAAACTCAGTTTGAATGTTGCCCTTACACAACGAATCAGTTATGCCAATACAGTGAGTGAACTCTGCGAAAACTATACTGGGGCAGATGCTGCTGATGTACTTGAAACAATCGGCTTGGATCGACGAATTGGAAGCTGCTACTTATCTTCAGGAACAGCGTTTGGCGGGCCTTGTTTTCCCAGGGATTCTAGAGCCTTTGAAAGAGCGGCAGAAGAAGTTTGCTGCCAGGCACTTATGGTACAAGCTGGAAGCCGTGTAAATGAGTTACAAACAATACGAATAGAGAGAATCATAGATAAGATCAGAGGAAAAAAGTGGATCGGGATACTTGGAACGGCTTATAAGGAAAATACCCATGTCACTGAAGAGTCTGCTAGTCTTTCCTTACAAAAACGACTTGAGCAAAAGGGATATGAGGTAGCATGTTCCAACGCAATTCAAGATACAGCAATTCAAGTTGCTACGATTATTGTGGTAATGGTAGCTTGTCCTAAATTTCAGCAACTACTCTTACCCTCCGATTCTGAAGCAACTGTTATTGATACTTGGGGAATTGTAGACCGAGGTTTGCTACCATCGAAAGTCCACTACATACGCTTAGGAGTGAAAGATGAAGAAAGAACTGACTGCTGAAGGTGTCTACGACTTTCTACAGATGATCGATCCAGTTATTTTAGAGATTGGATGTAATGATGGAACAGACACACTCAAATTTCTGAAGGCAATGCCAGAAGCAAAGATATATTGTTTTGAGCCTGACCCCAGAGCTATCAAAAGGTTCTATGAGACAGTAAGTGCCAAGCAAGTATCACTAGAGAAAGTGGCTATTTCTAATGTCAATGGCAAAGCTTTGTTCTATGGTAGCTCTGGTCGCCCGCCAGAAAAATCAAGACACCCCAAAGCCCCTGCTTGTTGCTATCTAGACGAGTGGGATTTAAGCGGCAGCCTTTGTAAGCCTACGGGACACCTACAATTTTCGCCTTGGACAACTTTTCCAAAAGATCGGCAGTACCAAGTCAAAACACAACGCTTGGACTCTTGGCTGGACAAATATCCTGAAATTCCCCTTATCGATTTTATCTGGTGTGACGTTCAAGGAGCCGAAGGATTAGTAATTGAGGGGGCGACAAACACTCTTGCACTCACTCACTACTTCTACACGGAGTTCTATGATAAGCCGCTCTATGAGGGACAGTTACCCCTCGAAAAACTACAAGTAATGTTACCAAATTTCGAGCTAGTAGGAATTTGTGGTGACAATGCTCTGTTTAAGAATCGAGAAATAGAATGAACAAACTCCAAGTCTCTATCATTATTTTGAATTGTAATTACCCACACAACATCAAACGTCTTTTGCCTACACTCAAAAAGACAAGCGGTGTAAACTATGAGATTGTTGTAGTTGATAATGGTAGCACGCCCGATGTTGTCTCTCTGCTAAAAGAGTATCAAGCCTCAGGATTCATAGACAATCTGGTATTGGAGTCAGAAAACCATTATTTCTCTGAAGGAAATAACATAGGCGTATGCAACAGCAATCCAGATTCAGAATTTGTTTTGCTTCTCAATAGTGACACTGAAATTCTTAGGGATGATTGGCTAGCAAGGATGCTAGAGTGGATCGAGGGAGTACCAAAGGTTCTCTACCCACTCCCCAATCGAGGAAAGCCGACGGAACCGAAAGACATACGTAGAGGGATCGTCTCTATTGATTGGGTTAGAAGCTTTGATGTTCCTGGTTGTGTTGCTCCAGACGGCTGGTGTTGCCTTATTCGCCGGGAAGCTTGGCGGGATATGGACCCCAACTTTCCAATGGCTTTTGGCATTCTAAAAATGTTAGCTAGTGCTATCGATGATGGGCATCCTTGTGGGGCTCTAAGTCAGTATGGAAGTTACATCAAACACTATGGGCAAGGATCAGTTCCCCCTAACTTTCAGGTTCCAGTTAAGGGAACTCCAGACTTGCATGGTTGGTGGAAAGACGTAACTTGCGAGAGTTTGGACTTTACCTACCACGAAGATACTGGAACTACAGATGGTTACATGTCTTGGAGTCATTTGATAGAACCAGAGTTTGAGAATGCAAAAAGCCAGAAGTCCGATATCAATGAGCATATCCAAGTCTTACATGATCTAGCCACAGAGTGTGATACCATCGTAGAGGCTGGAGTCCGCTACGTTGTATCCACTTGGGCATTTGTTTGGGGCTGTGCTTGTCGAGGTGGTAGAGTAGATTCCTACTGTATGACAATGCTTCCAGAGATTCAAAGAGCTATAGACCTTTGTGGGAGTGAAGAAGTACCCTGGTATTTCTATGAAGGTGATTGGCTCAAACAAGAAATACCAGAAACAGATTTACTTTTCATAGATACAAATCACTTTTATTCACAACTCAAAGAGGAGCTACGCATTCATGGACCCAAAGCACGAAAATACATTGTGTTACATGATACAGAAAACTTTGGACAAGTGGGAGCCGATGAAAAGTCTCCTGGGCTGTGGCAAGCTGTAGAAGAGTTTGTGGCCGAAGGAAATTGGAGAATCAAAGAGCACTACACCAATTGCAATGGTCTAACAGTGCTGGAGAAAAAGAATGAAAATCAGTAGTAACATACCTGGCCCTCTTATTCGCCGCTTACAAAGAAAATGGCACACTAAGTTTTTTGTTGAAACTGGAACTGCCCACGGAGACACGGCTGAATTAGCTGCGGTTCTATTTGACCGAGTCTGGAGCTGTGACATCAATGCAGAGTTGGTGGACTCCTCTCAAAAACGCCTAGCAGATTATCCTAATGTAGAAATTACTGTTGAGTCTTCACCAGATTTCTTACACCGTATTAGGCCAAATCTAGTACAGCCTGTTATGTATTGGTTAGATGCCCATTGGTGTGGAGGACCCAAACCCGCCAAAGAGTGTTTATTATTGGAAGAACTAAAAGCTATTGCTCCTCTCAATAGGTGTTCTGTGATTTTGATCGACGATATAGAACTCATGGAGTCTCCCCCACCACAACCCCATGATCCAACACAGTGGCCAACAATAGCAGAAGTTCAGTCCATCTTAGACCATTACCAAGACCCTTACGACCTTGAATACTATCAAGGTGTAAACAGTCGAATACTATCTATCACACCTAAGGAGGATTCCAATGAGTAATAACTGGGAAGTTGATAGAAGTATGGTCCATTTCTTTCGAGAAACTTGTCTGGACATTGTTAATGAGCCTAAATTGTTCCCTGCTTTTCGTAGTCTTGCAGCTATAAGGGCAGCTGTAGATAATGTGACAGAGGCTGAAGGATATAAATGTTGGAGGTTTTTAAGTAACACTAAGAACCCATGGATGAAAAAGTATGCGGAGCATTTTCAGAGGTTAGATGCCCTTGGTGGTCCAAAGCGTGTACCTGGTATTGGCCCATACTCTGCAACAATGGCCAGATATATCTTCCGAGCAGCTGATTTACTTTTCCATTTTCAAGGTTGTCTGGATGGGTGTAAAATTGCTGAAATCGGCTGCGGTTACGGAGGACTAGCCTCTGTGATCCATGCTGTATGCCAACCAAGAAGCTATACGATCTATGATACACCAGAACCATTAGGGTTGGCCAAGCTATTTCTTAAACGAGCAGGAGTAACTGGGTGCCACTTCCTTTCAACCATAGCAAAACCTAAGGCACCCTATGATTTATGTATCAGTGACTATGCTTTGAATGAACTTGGTGAGAGCACTAAACAGGAGTATGCTGCCACTATCTTACGGCATTCCCCACGGGGAGCCTTAGCTTGGGCTGATCCGCCAGGAGGTGATCCAAGACTGGCTCCAGGACCAGGCAACAGCAGACAGTGGGTAGAACAAGTACTATTGAATAATCACAAAATAGTACAGGGATGTGATCGATCTTTCTTTCAGGAATTTAATAGAAAGACAGAATCAGCTTGGGGAAGTTATCATTTTTACTGGGGGATACAATGAACATTCTTGCACACTGTATTACATGGAACCGCCCTGAACTACTTGGTAGGAGCATCCACTGTTTTCTACAACAAACTGACCCAAACGTCAGTCTGATAGTCCTCGATGACGCTGGGCAATACCAATCACAAGAGCATGAACGCTGGTCCCTTGTCTCTACATCTACTCGTTATCCAACGATGGGCCAAAAAAGAAACGCAGCAGTCCAACTAGGTTTGGAACGCTATCCACGTTCTGAAGCGGTTATGCTCTGGGATGATGACGACTGTTGCTTTTCACATGCCGCTGAGTACATCTCAAAAGCTTTGGAGGAAAAAGTTTGGGCACAGCCTAGACTAGCTCTAGAAATGACCAAAGACCAGCAAGGACTAAAGAGGGTTGAGACTATCGGTGGTAAACGTGGTCCATACGAGATTGCCTATGGGGGGTGTTGGGCTTGGCGACTAGACGTGTTCAATACTCTTGGAAGATTCACCGACACTGACCACTCAGAGGATCTCAAAATTGCTTGGCCTTGTCTAAAGCGTTTTGGAGAATCAGCAGACTCTTCCCCCAATGATAATCCTTGGTACTACTACAACCGTCTCAACAACAGTATTTCAGGTGAGGGAAAAGACTTCTATGCCATGCGAGGTAGACAGACTATTACAAGAGTAGAAAAGATACCTATTGGTTGGAATGGTACAGATATTTTTGCTCTCCCGATAGAGCCTAATATTCAACCGAGACCTTGGTAACAAAATGAAAATTTGTCTCCTAGACTGCTCTGCCCCATTTCTCATTGACGAGAATGTCTTTCCACCTCTTGGATTGCTCACCGTGGGAACAGCCCTACAAAATGACCATCATGAAGTGGTAATCAGAGATGAACCAGATGATTCACACTACTTTGGTATTAGCCCCACCACTGCTGAGTACGATGGTGCTCTAGCCTTACTTCACCAAATCAAGTCACAAGACAAAAGAAATCGTGTAGTGATTGGTGGTCCTCATGCAATCGCAAATCCAGATCAGTGCCTTATAGATGGTTTTGATACAGTGGTTATTGGTGATGGCGAGAGAATCTCCTCTAAGACGTTTGAAGCAGGCGGCATTGTGGATTTAGGGATGGATTCCTTAGATGCTTATCCCTTAGCCAATCGCAATCTAATCAACATTGACAAGTACACCTATGAAATCAACGACAGACCGGCAACTACCCTTATGACTTCTAGGGGTTGCCCCTATCAATGTGCGTTTTGTACAAAGACAAACAATCACGTACGATTTTACGGCGTCGATAGAGTTAGAAGCGAAATCACTTATCTTCAGGAAAAGTGCGGGTATGATGCCCTAATGATCTTTGATGATATATTCATTATCAACAGAATTCGAGCTACAAAAATAGCTAATACCCTAAGAGAACGTGGGATACTCTGGAGATGCTTTGTGCGTGGTGATTTAATTGTTCACCATGGTCAAGAGTTTACAGACGTAATGCGAGAATCTGGTTGTGTTGAAGTTGCCCTGGGTATTGAATCCGGCTCTTCGCGTATCCTTAAAATTATCAATAAGGGTGAGAGTGTTGGGACTCTTCTACATGCTGTTAAGATACTAAAACAATCTGGGATTCGTGTTAAGGGTCTATTCATTATTGGTTTACCTGGTGAGGATCGAAACTCAATTCTAGAGACAAGAGAATTTTTGGAAGAGGCTCAATTGGATGATGCCGACTTCACGATCTACCAACCTTATCCTGGAAGTCCCATTTGGGACAATAAGGAAGCTTATGACATAAGTTGGGAAGACTTACCTCTTGACCAACAGTTCTACAAGGGAAAGCCCGGCGAGTACAAATGTGCAGTCTCCACTTCAGCACTAAACCAAAGAGACATTGTAGAAGCAAGGGATGAGATGGACAAATTCTTTAATCGACAGAAAAGACAAACATGGAAAATCTAGTCACAGTTTCTTGTCTTGGAAAACAAGGACGCTGGGGAAACCAAGTATTCCAATATTGCTTTGTCCGTAGCTACTCACGCAGACACAATATAAGCTACCAAGTCAATCCTTGGGTTGGTCAAATACTCTGCCATATAGAAGACTCTCCAATCTCCACCAAATTACCAAAATACAACGAAGTGTTTTCCATGGCTGGGGGCCACCAAAATCCTGACTTGAATAGACAACCTTGGACGCATTCAATTCCACCAAATAGTCACGAAGTTATTGGAAAGGATTTTGAGGGGTACGCCCAATTCCATACAAGTTACTATCTCCAGCATCAAAGAATGTTACAGAGACTTTTCAAACCAAATCCAAGGATTCAACATCGCCTAACTCCCATCGAAGAAAAACTTGCCAAAAAGAATACGATTGGTTTGCATCTACGTAGGGGAGATACAGGCAGAGACATTTTTTATCTTACGCCAAACGAATGGTATCTACAGTGGCTTGAAAAGAATTGGGGTCGTTTTGATAACCCACAGCTTGTTATTGCAACAGAAACCCCTTCTGACGTTGGAGTATTCTCTGCTTACTCACCACTCATTGTAGATGACTTACTGGATAGGTCACTTAACAAGTACCCTCTATACAGATATCTCCAACCTGACTTAAAAGATCCAACGACAGAGTCAATGGATTGGTTTCCCGATTGGTACTTACTTACCCAATGCGATGTGATGTTAATTGGGGAAAGTACCTTTGGATTCACCGCTGCAATGATGAGTACAAGGATCAAAGAGTTTGGGCAATCCAAATTGTCAACACAGAAATTTTCACTCGTCGATCCTTGGGATTCTTACCCTCTTGCTCTAGAACATCTCGATGACTATCCCAATGTCTCAAATACCCGCTACACCCAAAATCCAAAATGGTGACCTTTCCCCGCCCCCTACACCCCTCTATGGTAGGTGTTTCGCTCCCACTTGCTCGGGTGTGGGGGGATTTTTGCCCTAATACCCCTAGAATGCCCGTAAAGGGCCCATACGGGGCCTCCGACAGCCCAAGGCTAGATAAGTTAGCCCTAGACCGCAAGAGGCCCAGAGAAGGTGGAATAGCGTGACTGACAAAGCCGACCTGATTTTGATTGCTGGTGGCGGTGGATTTATCGGGGGTGCTCTAGTTCGCTATTTCCACGATCGCGGATTCACTCGAATTCGGTGCATAGATAAGAAACCATTGCCTCAGTGGTATCAACGAACAAAGGGTGCTGAGAATATCTGCTTGGATTTGAGCAAAGAGAAAAATTGCAGACAAGCATGCAGAGGAGTCACCGAAGTTTACAACCTCGCAGCGGATATGGGTGGAATGGGATTCATCGAAAAGTTTCGTATTGAATGTCTCCGAAGTATTCTCATCAACACTCATTTGCTTGAAGCATCTTATCAGGCAGGTGTTGACCGCTACTTCTTTTCCTCTTCAGCCTGTGCCTACAATACCAGTTTACAAGAGAATGCCGATGTTACAGCCCTAAAAGAGTCCGATGTTTTTCCGGCAATGGCAGAACGTGGTTATGGCTGGGAGAAACTGCTATCAGAAATGTTGTGCCAAGAGTATTGGGCTGAACGAAAGATGAAGACTTTCATCGCTCGATTCCATAACGTCTACGGGCCTCATGGAACTTGGGATGGTGGTAGAGAGAAAGCCCCCGCTGCAATCTGCCGCAAAGTAATTGAATCTAAGGATCAAGGCAAAGATAGTATTGAGATTTGGGGAGATGGAAGCCAAACAAGAAGCTATATGTGGATCGACGATTGTGTGAAGGGTATTAGCAAGATTGCTCACTGCGACGAACTGATTGCCAAGCCGATCAATCTTGGCTCAAGCGAATTGATTTCAGTCAATAGGCTTATTAGCCTAGCAGAAGAGATAGGTAGCATAACACTTAAATATGAGTACAACCTTGATGCTCCTAGGGGTGTTGCTGGTCGCAACAGCGACAACACAAGTATAAAAGCAGTTCTCAATTGGGAACCCTCTACACCTTTCCGCGAGGGATTAGGTAAGACCTATACTTGGATTGAGCAAGAGTACAAAAAACGCAAGGCTGGGAAGGAAGTTATTCAGTAGGCTTCTCCACTGCTTGCTTAGCTTCTTTGTTTGGGTTGTTCGCTACTGAAGTAAATCGAGAAGGGCTTTCGTGTTTTTGACGAGTGGGTGCGTCATCGTGCCACCACCATTGAATTCATCAAACCATTCACGCAGCAACGCCTTCATAGTATCGATGATCGCGTGTAAATCTTCGTTGGCTGCTTTACTCCCCGTGATTGTTTCTGAAATCACATAGAGCTGTTCCATCGTATTGACACTTTCTACGTTCGGATAGTCTGGAGCAATACCTACTGCCATCCGCTTGATTACTTCTGGTACTGTCGTTCCTAGGTCTTTCATCTCACTTCCTTTGGAGTTTTATGTTTAATCTGTTTCCTTTCGCCCAATTGATTCAGGTCATAAGTTAGCCCTAGTGAGCGGTAGATTGTCATATTGTTCCTGACCCAATATTCTACAAAGTATCTCTCGAACAGTATTGATCCACTTTCCACATTCTCCACTCTGAGCTAGAAGACCATAGGTAGTATACAAACGATCTGCCTCGATACACACTTCCACAAGTTCAGAGCATAGAATCTGGGCTTTTTCCTTTTGCACTTGAGTACTAAGGTTTGGTTGGTCTTTCATCTTTCTTACTCCTCTTTCTTTGGGTTTGGAGTTTTATGTTTGATCTGTTTCCTTAAATCCTTGATTGTATTTTGCTGCTTTAGCAATACTTCTGCGACACATCCGTCAATATGAATATCAGGATCAAGGAAAGATGCACTGCTACGATAGGTCCAACCAAGAAGCGTGGCTCCTATAATCTCTCCAACTCTTCTCCAATAGGATCGCTCTGCCAATGCTTCTCTGAGTTCCTTAGATTTACTCATCTCACGTCTCCTCTTTGTTTGGGTTTGGGTTGTCGAGTGAATCGAGAAGCTCTTTGATAGCGACTGTTAGAGGTGCCCTATCATCAAGACACGCAGGTAGGCACCGTCGCAGCAACACCAGCATATCCGGAGCGGCTTTCATAAGATTGCCATTAGCAGCATGCTCCCCGATAGACATTCCTTCATTCATATAGACGCGAGCAATATCTTTGCCCCTCGCATAAATCGCTGTCCCATTGTGTCGTGTATCCCATGGTTCTGGTGTATGTTGGTCTTTCATTTCTCAGTCTCCTCTTCCTTTCGGTTAGGGTTGTTCGATAGGACTCAATTAAACCCCTCAATAAACGAACGCAATCCCGAAACCGTGGCCAGTTGCCCCGCCATAAGCTGTATCATGCCCAACTCAATACCGATGTGTCCTTCTGTACCTGAATGCTTTCCAAGATCACTCACCATGGATGCGTAGGCTTGTTCCAAGTCACCAGCATCCACATATTCCAACGCACGTTGCTTACACCATGCCAAATGCTCGGATCTACTCGGGTCTTTCATCATTTCTCTCCTTTTTGTTTTCGTTTTTTTCCTCTTGGGAACCCCTGTTTTTGTGGAATCCGTTTGAACCGTTGAACCTCACTTGATTCGATGTCATACCAGAATCCTCCAGGCATGACGAAGCACTCTGCTTGAATTGATCCCCTGCGAATCAAGTTCCGCACCTGTGTTGCTGAGCAACCGATGATCTTCGCTGCTTTTTGTGGTGTCACTTTCTAACCTTTCTCTATGTCAACGAATTCCAAAATGAATTGTCCGAAACTATGTGCTTGATCCAAAATGAGGCGACGAATGGTCTGCTCATTTGGACCCCTCACGTTACAAATGGCTAGGCGTTTGTGGTTTATGTCGTGGCGGGGGTAAGTGATTACCGACACCTTCCACTCCTTGATCGCTTTCATCTTTCCTTCCCTCCGTGTTTGTGTAGGAATCGCCGGATTTCCGTTATGTCACGACGAGTATACTCCTCGGTTCCATCTTGCCCCTCTTCAATTAGGTCAAGTTGGATTCGAGCACAATGGATTATCTCTGCATCGGTTGTAACATCATCTATACACCCGCCGATAAGGCATAGTGGATACGTTAGCATCGTCTCGTCTCCCCCTATTCTGTCGTTTCCGGCGGGGCTAATTGTCGAACCAGAAGATGAAACGCACGTCTTCGATTCCATCCGGTGTGCCGCTATTGTCGCTGTTACGGTATTTCCAAAAATCCTCCCACGAAT
>SDBT01004871.1_pt1 | contig 22689 bp, 16 predicted proteins | sample 2277101 | NCBI WGS metagenome assembly SDBT01 (sample SAMN10404973, study PRJNA504765) | marine sediment metagenome | isolation source: marine sediment core GS10_PC15, 103 cmbsf | place: Arctic Ocean: Southern Knipovich Ridge | collected 2010 | reverse complement strand
GCGTTGAGGACGCTGCTTATTACTACTCAACATACAACGCACCCGACAAGGTCTCGATCTCGCCAAACAAGAAGATCATGATTCTTGGCGGCGGGCCTAACCGTATCGGTCAGGGTATTGAGTTCGACTATTGCTGCGTGCATGTGGCGTTTGCCCTGCGCGAACTCGGATACGAGTCCATAATGGTCAACTGCAACCCGGAGACTGTATCCACTGATTACGACACGTCGGATAAGCTCTACTTTGAACCACTTACTGTTGAAGACGTCCTGAGTATTTACAAAAAGGAAAAGCCCGAGGCCGCTGTTTGCCAGTTTGGGGGACAGACGCCGCTGAACATCGCGGCCGAGCTCGAGCGAGCCGGCGTAAAGATACTCGGCACCAGCCCCGAGACCATAGACCTTGCTGAGGACCGCGACCGTTTCCGCCAGATGATACGAAAGCTCGGCATTCCTCAGGCCGAATCGGGCATGGCATCGAACCTGGACGAGGCTCTCGAAATCGCCGGCCGCATTGGTTACCCGCTAATGGTAAGGCCCTCCTACGTCCTCGGCGGACGGGGAATGGAAGTGGTCCATGATGAGGAGATGCTCAAGGAATATGTGGCCGCGGCGGTAGGAGTTACCCCCGATCGGCCGATCCTGATCGATAAGTTTCTTGAAGACGCAATCGAAGCGGAGGCCGACGCGATCTCGGATGGTGTGGATGCTTATGTTCCGGCAGTAATGGAACACATCGAGCTTGCAGGAGTGCACTCGGGAGACTCAGCCTGCGTGATACCCCCGGTGTCCATCCCTGAGAAGCACATCGAGACGATAATCGAGTACACCAAGAAGATCGCGGTCGAAATGAATGTAATTGGACTCATGAATATACAGTATGCGATCTGCAATGATATAGTCTATATCCTGGAGGCCAACCCGCGTGCATCGCGGACGGTTCCTCTGGTCTCGAAGGTCTGTGCGATCCCAATGGTCAAGATCGCCGTCGAGTTGATGCTTGGCAAGAAGCTTTCCGATCTGAACCTCAGTAAAAAGCAAATCCCTCATTTCGGGGTTAAGGAAGCGGTCTTTCCTTTCAATATGTTCCCGGAGGTCGATCCGCTTCTGGGACCGGAGATGAGAAGTACCGGCGAAGTGCTGGGAATGGCGGACTCGTACGGTCTGGCATTTTTCAAGGCCCAGGAGGCCGCGCAGTCACGGCTGCCCGTCGAGGGCACTGTGCTCATAAGTGTTTCCGACCACGAGAAATCCGCGGCGGTGGAAGTCGCTCGGCAGTTCGCTGAGCTTAATTTCAAGATCAAGTCAACTAAAGGCACCCACGATTTCCTTACGGAAAACGGGATCAAATCCGAGCACATCCGGAAAATTCAAGAAGGGCGGCCCAATATAGCGGACGGTATTGCTAACAAGGAGATTCAATTGGTAATCAACACACCAAGCGGTAAGCTCTCCAAATGGGATGATTCCTACATCAGGAAGTCCGCCATCAGGCATAAGGTACCTTATATAACGACTACTGCTGCTGCCATAGCTGCCGCCCGTGGTATTGCTGCCTATCGGCGGGGCAAGGGCGAGGTTAAGTCGTTGCAGGCTTATCATAATGACATCAAATGATGTAGTTTGAGGCTCGGTCTGGACATTTAAATAAAATCCGTATTACTATTAACAAACACATGGGGCCGGCTCAAAAGAATAGTTGATTAAACCAAGGAGAAAAGGAGAGGAAATGAAAATCGCATTACCATCGAACGGAAATCAAATTGACGGCCATTTCGGCCACTGTCAGTATTTTACAGTCTTTGCCGTTGACGACGATAAAAAGATTGTGGCGGAACAGAAGTTGACTCCTCCGCCAGGATGTGGCTGTAAGACAGATGTCGTTCCGGAACTGGCGAAGATGGGAGTGACAGTGATGTTGGCGGGAAACATGGGCGGTGGCGCTGTGAATGTATTAGTTAGACATGGAATTAAAGTGGTCAGGGGCTGTGCGGGCGACCTCCGGGAAGTAACCGAGGCTTGGCTGGCAGGAAAAATCGATGATTCGGGCATGAGCTGCGAAGCTCACGGTCCCGCGGACTGTGAACCACATCACCCCGAGGGCTGTGATAATCATTAATAGTTTTTATATTTCGATGGAGCAAAATTACCGGCGGGGGACCTCACGAAGTAATGAGGCCCCCCGCTTTAGGTTAAATTGCAATAGCACACATTACGAAGGTAATAGATTATAGATTGCAGATTCCAGTCCACCTCAGGCGGATTGAACCACGAATTTCGCGAATTACACGAAAAGAACCGAGATCCTGAGCCCTTTGAGGATAGGCGGGGCTTTCCAGCCCCGCAATACTGTCCACATGATTCCTCTCCCCTAGGGGAGAGGTTAGGTGAGGGGGAACAAAATAATCCCCTCCCTTGGCGGGAGGGGATTAAGGGGAGGGGGATTAGTATTCAAACCACGAATTACACGAAAAAATTTTCCCTTTTGGAATTTGCTCACTTGTCCACCATAGTCCACTGGAAGCAGACGAAGGTGGATTGGTATCTTGTTTTTTAGGACTCTCAGTGATATAAGGGGAATAGCTATTTTTGCCCCGTTAGGAAGCTCCGGGGCTTTAAAAGAAAGGATTCATCCGACTTCGTAATACCCAAATAATGCGTCAAAGTAGGGGTTCAATGGCGGGTCGGATAAATCCGACCCCTACGAAGATTTATCCATCATTAATGCATAATTGTGAAATATGGTGCCAGCCACATACTTTCATAGAAGTGGATAGGCGCCCCGATGGACATCGGGGTCGATCGACCCCGATCAGAGGACATCGGGGAGCCCCGCAATGTAGGGGCCGACCTCTGTGTCGGCCCGAATCCTTCGACAAGCTCAGGACAGGTAAAGGTGGACAGAGCCTGTCCTGAGCTTGTCGAAGGAGAGGTCCACCCCTACATGCCCTAAGAAGAACCAGGATCGGGTTTACTCGCACTTCGTATTTGAGAAATCAGCCTATTTAAGAAAAGAAAGGAGTGATAAACATGGGGAAATTTGACGACCTTACGTTCCTGGATGCCACTGCCGTGGCGGAGTTGGTTCGGAGGAAGGAGGTTAAGGCAATTGAGCTTGTGGATGCTGCCATCGAGCGGATCGAGCGTCTGAATCCTACTCTTAATGCGGTCATCACGCCGATGTTCGAACAAGCACGTACTGCGGCCCAAGGCGGGATACCAGATGGGCCGTTTACCGGCGTGCCTTTTCTGCTCAAAGACATACTTGCCGAGTATGCCGGGGTGCGCCTGGCCGAGGGTTCGGCCTTTCCGGGTGACTTTGTGTCCGAGCGGGACAGTGAACTCGTAATCCGACTAAAGCGTACCGGGCTAATCACACTCGGTAAGACGAACGCACCGGAGTTCGGCCTCATCCCCACTACCGAGCCGCTTCGTTTCGGCCCAACTCGTAACCCCTGGAATACGGAGCGGACTCCCGGAGGCTCCAGTGGTGGCTCGGCCGCCGCGGTTGCCGCCGGGTTGGTTTCCCTGGCCCATGGGAATGACGGCGGCGGTTCTATCCGCATCCCGGCCTCGTGCTGCGGGCTCTTCGGCCTCAAGCCCACGCGCGGACGCAACCCACTCGGTCCCGGCTTCGGGGAGCCTCTGAGCAGTCTGGTCGCCGAGCATGCGCTTACCCGCTCGGTGCGGGATAGCGCGGCCTTGCTGGATGCAACCTCCGGCCCTGACATTGGGGACCCATATTGGGCGCCACCTCCGCTGCGTCCGTTCAGCCAGGAGGTGGGTGCGGACCCGGGAAGGCTTCGTATCGCTTTTACCACAACAGCAATAACCGATGTCCCGGTACACGAGGACTGTGTTAAGGCTGTGCGCGAGGCGGCGGCGCTCTGCACCGACCTGGGTCACGAGATGGAGGAGATCAGCTTAAAGATTGACGGTGAGTTAATGGCCCGGGCCCTTTTCATAGCCTGGTCAGCGGGGTGCGCCTGGATTATTGACGACTGGGCGCACAGACTCGGTCGAAAGCCCACCCCAGAGGAGTTCGAGCCACTCACCTGGGCACTCCAGGAGATGGGCCGAAAGCACAGCGCCCCCGATTACCTGACTGCCGTTCACAACGTCCAGAAGATTACCCGTGAGTTCGCTCGCTACTTCGTCAAATACGATGTGCTGCTTACGCCCACACTGGGCGAGCCGCCGGTGCCCCTGGGCACCTTTGACTCTACTCCGGAAAACCCCCTGCAGGGATTGATTCGCTCGGCGGCTTTTGCCCCCTTTACGCCGATCTGCAATATTACGGGACAGCCAGCCATGTCCGTGCCGCTCTTCTGGAACAGCGAGGGCTTACCGGTGGGCACCCACTTCATCGGACGATTGGGGGATGAAGCTACTCTTTTCCGGCTTGCGGCTCAGCTTGAACAGGCACGGCCCTGGGCTGATCGCCGTCCACCGGTATCAGCCTGAGCTGATTGCGGAAGTGGTATGAGAGGAAAGGGGCAGGGGGATCTGATTCCGCTTGTAGTCACCGCCATATCAGGCCCTGAAGCATACCCTACATCGAGAAGCTCTTATGAAAGAGACCCATTACGAATAACCCAATATTCCCCTATTTAGCCTGTCCTGAGGAGCTTTGTCCTGAGGCACTCGAAGGGCGAAGCGTCTCGAAGGATTGAACTGTGAACTCTGATCCGCCTAGGGCGGATTGCACTTACTACGGTCCGCCGTCAGTTGTCACTATTCCCTGCTACTCCCTGCCATTCCCTTATACTCCCTGCTATTCCCCCCTGTCCTTACGTAGTCCGCCTCAGGCGGACGAAGTAGGACCTGTCCTCCGTAGCTTTAGCGAAGGAGGATGTTTTTCCCGAAACTCCCGGGCCAGGTTCCCCACGGCTTCTCTAAAATCCACGGATTCCAATAGCTCTGCGAAAAGCACCATGATCTCCTCACGCTTTTTATATAGAACGACAAAAATAATTGTGCATAGATAGGGTAATGTTGCAAATACAGACAGACAAGTAAATACTAAGCAGTAAGCAGTAAATCCTAATCCGCCTAATGCGGATCAAAACATTCCCCCCTCACCTTTACCACGATGGTTCCCGATGTCCATCGGGAGGGCAAGCCCTCTCCCCGTCAGGGAGAGGGAACTTCTAAGTAACCCCCCTCCCCTTTACCCCGATGGACATCGGGGCAAGTCCCCTCCCACCAGGGGAGGGGAAATACAAATTGTAAAATTCCCTTCGACAGGCCCAGGACAAGGTTTTGAACATTAGATATTCAGCCTTCGTAGCCACTATGGCGAAGTAGGCTTGGGATTTTGCCCCTGATTTAATCAGGGGGTTGGGTTTGGGATTTAGGATTTGTCACTGTATTGATTTATGAAATATTATCCGTAGATATTTAAGACGCTTTATATATAGAAGTTTCCCCCGGTTTAATGGAAAGTGGTTTACCGGTTATGGGATCAGTGGTCATGCGGGGGACCGCTTCCCTTAAGTCCCGAAGGTAGCCGGGTAAAAAGATCGCACCGATCAGGGCTCGGCCCAGGGAGAAACAGGCGGAGAAAGAAATGCTGTAGGCGGCGAGGAGTGCCTCGTTTCCCTCGACGTAAGGGAGCAGGATTAGGGCTACCAGTTGGGGGCCGCCGAACCCGCCGCCGGAGATGGGCAAAAAAGCCCCGCCGATGATCAAGGGCGCTACTATCACAACTACCGGGAGGGGGACCTCGATACCAAAGGCCCGAAGGGCAACGGCATGGGCCGCGATCCCGGCCAGGGCCACGGTTAGCCGCGCAGCATAGACCTTGAGGTAATGGTGGATCTTTCCCAACCGGGAGGAGCGCATCACCGGGTGCCGGCTGAAACGTAGCCCGTAGCGGTCTTTCGAATCGCTGAACCAGTAGCGGAAGTGCACGTAAGCAATGAGCCAGGGGAATGCCAATGGGAAGAGCCAGAAGGGCTTGAGCTCGGGGGTGAAGTTGAAGGCGGTGTTGAGGATGAGGGCTATAGTCATAACGGCATTAACCACGAATATATCGTTTAGCAAGGCAAAAAGCCCTCCGGACAGAGCCCAGGTAATGGGTGCCCCCTTGTGCCGGAGAAGGTAGGCGAAATGGGCTACGGCCTCGAGAGGCGCATAGAGGACCTGCAAAAGGTAACAGCCCCAGCGCACGTGGATCATCTCCCGCACCGTGAGGTCCGGAACCACAAACCAGCGGTAGCACATGCCGAAGCTTAAGATGTCGCAGACGGCAAACACCGCGGTGAATCCGAACATCGCGGGAAGCAACAGGGAAAGACGAGCCCCGGAAAGTGTGGCCAGGAACTCCTCAAAATTAATCTCACGAAAGGTCCACCACAGGATGGCGGCGGTGATCACCCATGGCACCATCTGGCGCCACAGCGAGGGGCGGTGGATGCCCTCCCCTTCCAGCCCGCGGAGAATATCACGGGTGGATTCATCCATGTGTTCCGGGCCGGAAGGATCGCGGTGGTTTGAGCTTGTGTTCATATCGGTAGAATTTTATCTTAAAGCGGGGCATGATTCAAGGGAAAAAACTAATTGGGGGTCAAAGGTTAATAAATTAACCCAAATAATGCGTTAATGTAGGGGCCGACGTCCTGAGTCCTTCGAGACGGACTTCGCCCTCCTCAGGACTACGGAGATATCGGGGCGTCTCGAAGGATCGGCCCGAATCCTTCGACAAACTTAGGACAGGTTGGCCTATCTTGACCTCCCGGCCTTCCAGTGTTATAAAGCAAATATGAGTTCCGTTAGTTATCCGCCCCCGATCTGCCCCTTATATCCCTCTCCCCCGTCTATCCTGAGGAGCTTTGTCCTGAGGCACTCGAAGGGCGAAGCGTCTCGAAGGAGGGGAGAGGGTAAGAACCTGTCCTGAGCCTGTCGATAAACTCAGGACAGGCCTGTCGAAGGGGTGAGGGGGAATTTGTCAGGATTCAGTAGTCAGGTGGCTCTGATTTTTGGACTTGCTATTAATCAGCCTCCCCCCACATTTTCCCTTCGAGAGCCTACTTCGCCGCAGTAGCTACGAAGGCTGAACGGCTGTCCTCTTCAGGACAGGCCCGGTTCGATTCCGTCCATTGGTATTTTTTGTTGTTAAAAAAAGGAGGCTATAGATGAATAAGGACTTGACCGAACCACTGAAACATATTGCTCTGGACATGGGGGTAGCGAAGGTGGGGATTGCCGGTCGAGAAAACCTTGCCGGCCCGCCGGAAGCTGACCCGGAACCTATCCTGCCCGGGGCTTGGCGCCGCCTGATGCGGACTAAATACTAACTCATCAACAGGAGACAAAGCGTGATACGGTTAAAAAGAAAAAACCTGTTTTTGCTGATCCTATTCGCGGTAATGGTTATCCCAGTCTCGCTCCATGCCGAAAGCAAGACCCTGCAAAGGGTTGACGATCCGGTGGTGATGGAGTGCAGGGATTTTTCCGCCCTGCTCGGAGCGCCCATAGATCATCTTTCGCTTTTGGCTTTTCGTAAAGGCGCTTGGGCCCCGGTCCCCTTCCAGATCGACCAGAAAAAGCCCGACGGCAATTATGCCTTCACTATGGGCCAGGAGGCGAGCGAGGACCCGGACCCGAATCTCGATGCCAACGACGAGTTGGTGTTCATGGTCAAGGATACCGGCGACTCCGCTGAAAGCGGAAAAGATACGAGGTGGCCCGAGGGTGCAGAAGCTGTCATGGAGATCGAGGTCACTGATCCGAAGAGCGGGCAAAAGGGATGGCTTTACCTGACCCGCTTTTCCGGGGAGCCGCCACGATCGAAAGAAGACTATATCCGGATCGAGATTGATGAGGCCAAGGGGTACCGGCGGGTGTTCACTTATGAGTACGTGGCCGGGTCGCCGCTCGGTAGCGTGGCCGTTGACTACATGGCCCAGACTCTGCCCGACGGGAGCCAGGGAGTAGACACGCTCGACCGGCTCAAGATGCGGGGGAAATTAATCTTTCCCGGGGGCATCACCATACCCCTCAATATCGACAAGATGATAAAGACCGAGGATAAGGCCTATATTGACGGCCCGGTCCGGGTGCTCCAACTCACGGACGGCTACATGAAATTTTTAGGCTTCGTCAAGGTCAGAGGCACGGGCTACTCGACGGTTTCCTACTACGTGAACCATAATATCTTTCCCGTGACCGTAAAGCCTCCCAAACTCCCGTGGTTCCTGAAAAGATTACTCCCCGAATTCAAGTTGGCGGCTTTCCTGGATTTTAACTCCAATGTCTACGGCTCCCATTGCTTCAGCGCGGCCAACCCCTACAACAAGGAGGTGGTCCTGGACGGTCGCATGAGCGAGGCTGAAGGAAAACTCGATACCCAGACGCCTGTCGATTGGATCGCGGGAATCGGGCCGCAGGGGGCTATTGTCTCGCGCTTGATCCTGAGCTCGGAAGCGGCCGGGATAAAAAAGCTTACATATTATATTGACGACGATACCATCAATGACCCGCCCGAGGATCACCCCGGCCTCGCCGGCGTGGGCTACAAATTGGAGGGGACTGGAAAATACATCCCCATTATCACCTTCCAGACTATCATCTACTTCAAGAACGATCTTGAACCTGAAGAGATTGGGACTATTCTCGACATCATCGATCATCCGGTCACAGTTACGGTCAGGCAGCGTAAATGTTGTTTTAAAAAAGGAGGCTATAGATGAATAAGGACTTGACCGAACCACTGAAACATATTGCTCTGGACATGGGGGTAGCGAAGGTGGGGATTGCCGGTCGAGAAAACCTTGCCGGCCCGCCGGAAGCGGATACGGAGCCTATCCTGCCCGGGGCCCGGGCGGTGATTTCATTTCTGGTGGTTGAGCCCGAGGATAAAATATTCAATTACCTCGCAAAGGTAGATCCCCAGCCGTATCGCGATCACTTCTACGAAAACATCCAGTTATTGGGCCGCGTCGGTCTGGCCCTCGCGGAGGACTTGCGCTCCCGCGGTCATCGCGCCGAACCCCTTTCTCCTAATGGGGTATATAGCAAGGGATCGGACCCGGTAACGGGATTGAGACCGCCCTTCTCCCACCGTTATGCGGCGGTTGCGGCCGGGCTCGGCGCCATCGGCCTGAGCGGCAATGTAGTGACGCCAGAGTACGGGGCACGCATTTACCTCAGCTCGGTGATAACCGATGCCCCATTAGAGCCGGATCAGCCGCTCGACGAGAACCCTTGCGATGAATGTAAAACGTGCTTGAACTCTTGCCCGGCCCGGTTCATGAGCTTCGATGAGCGAGTGACCTTCACCATGGGCGGAAGGGAGATCACGCACATAAAGAAGGGCATTCACGCGAGGTGCGCAATAAGCTGTATGGGTCTAACCGGACTCAGTCGCGACGGCAAGTGGTCCACCTGGGCACCGGCAGGCCCTCCCATACCAGAGGACGACGAGGAGTTAGTGAAGCTACTTTTCGATCTGATAGCACGTTACTTTCAGAGACGCAATGAGCATCCTGAACTACCCAATTTTGCCCGGTTCCACTCACCGATGCCCGGCTACCCGGAGGACAAGCAGGGCATCTTGCCGCGCAATAAGTTCGATACCCAGGCAGTCACATGCGGGAACTGTGCTATTGTATGTTTGGAGACGAAACCGAAGAGGGCGAAGGCGCTCAAGGCGCTGCACAGCTCCGGGGTGGTGGTCGAAGACGAGGACGGTAAGATCCAGGTTAAGCGACCTGAGCAAGTAGGTAAATAGAAAATAGGGACAGCGCCCGTTTTAACCAGGAGATTTATTAATATGAGAGCAAAATCTAATATTTTATTTCATATGGATCCGGGAAAAGCAAATGATTTATTTTCAAAATATGGGGTCAAGATAGATGATTCTGATACATTACATCTTATAGAAATATTTAAAGATACTGATAAATATAAGGAGATCACAGGTATCTTGAAAGAAAATAATGTTGACTATTCGGAAAATGAAATAATTGAATATTCTAAAAAAGAAATAGAATCAGCCGAATTACTAAGAATATTACCGGGTGCAATATGTGGTTACCCTCAACCAAAGGATGACTTTGGATACGAAGATATTTCTTATGATAAAAGCACCGCTTGCCCTGAATGCAATAATGGAATGCTGCAAAAAGCACCTTTGCATATTAATAAACCCAAAATGGGGAAAAGGGATATTTCAGCATTGTACTGGATATATGAATACATAATAACAAAACGGTTGAAAAATATGTTGGAAAAGGAAGGTTTTACTGATGTTGAGTATTGGAATGTTGTCTGGTATAAAAAGAACGAATATTTTTCCGATATTTATCAATTGTTCATAAATAATGTTATGCCGAAAATGAGTTCTGAAACTAACATTGAACCTTCTGGTGAGAAGATATGTGAATGTGGTAAGAGTGGTTATTACTTAGAAGATGGACAACAAATCAAGTATGATAGGGAGAGTTTAAGGGATATTAAGGACTTCAATAAAACAAGTGAATGGCTTGGGGGGATGAAAATGGCTTGGCAGTTTCCAATTGTTACAAAACGGGTATATGATTTTTTTAAAAAAAATAAAATAAAAGCTTTGCTGTATGAACCTGTAGCGGTAATAGGATAAATAGAAATTGAAAGAAAATAGGAAGATAGGGACAGCGACCGTTTTATCCTATTTTCCCTATCTTCCGTCCAAAATATATTTAATATCGGGGTTAAAATGGAAATAATACAGGCAAAAGATTCACACATCCCTGAAGTGGCAACAATGTGGAAGAATTTTATGGACTTCCATAGCAAGCTCGATTCTTATTTTACTCTTAATGATAATGCTCTCTTGAATTATGAAAATTATTTAAGAGAAAACATGAAATCTGATGATTATCTGTTTTTAGTTGCTTTAGATAAGGAGAAAGTTGTTGGACGTGCTGTTTGTCAGATTGAAAAGTATCCACCTATATTTTTAAAAGAAAAATATGGACATATTTGGGAACTTGAAGTTAAACAAGAATATCAAAGAAAAGGAGTAGGTGAAAAATTACTTAACAGAATGATTGATTGGTGTAAATCAAAAGATGTATCAAGAATTGAACTGGAAGTCCAACCAAAAAATACTAAAGGATATTCTTTCTGGAAAGAGCATGAATTTAACTCATTTATTCATCGGATGTATTTGGATTTATAAGAATTGTTCCTATTTTCCGTCGTAGGAGGGTTAAACGATGTCCGAGGATACTAAACTTGGAAGTATACCCCTGTTATCCAGCCAGGGCGAGATCAAGCACTTCGACCATGGAGTGCACATGCTGCAACTGTGGGCGAACATCTGCATCATCGAGACCGATGAGGGGGTGGTGCTATTTGATGTGGGGTTTGAGTTCAACGGTCCCGGTATCGTCGAGGAGGTCAGGGCAATTACTGATAAGCCGGTCCGATATATCATTTACGGCCACGGCCATGGTGACCACGCCTTCGGGGCCAGAGCCATCATCAAGGATGCCGAGAAGCGGGGCCATCCCCTACCCGTCATCGTGGCCCATGAAAATGTTCCCCGGAGGTTCGACCGCTACCAGGAGATGCTCCCCTACCACGAGCATATAAACCGCATCCAGTTCGGGATCCCCGAAGAGCTGCCCGCGTTTGTCAGGAACTACATCTACCCCAACCTGACCTACCAGGGGGCGATGAGCTTTCGACTCGGCAACACCACATTTGAGCTCAGGCACGCTAAGGGCGAGACCGACGATGCCACCTGGATGTGGATCCCGGAGAGCAAGACCGCCTGCGTGAGCGACCTGTGGGTGTGGTCCTGCCCCAACATCGGCAATCCCTTCAAGGTGCAGCGCTACGAGGTTGAGTGGGCGCAGGGTCTGGAGGCCATCGCGGCAAAGTCGCCCGATCTGCTCATCCCCGGCCACGGGCCTGCGATCAGCGGCGCTGATGAGATCCGGGATGCCTGCCACACGGTAGCCCGGGCACTGCGGTTCCTCCATGACCAGGTAGTGGCCATGCTCAACCAGGGCAAGTGGCAGGAAGAGATCCTGCAAAACTTCGAGTGGCCCGAGGAATTCGCCAAAAGCCCTTACTTAACTTCCATCTACGGCCATCCCTATTTCATCGTCCAGGCAATTCTGCGCCGCTACCACGGCTGGTTCGACGGTAACGCCTCGCACCTGTTCCCTTCCCCGAGCCGCGAGATCGCCAGGGAGGTCTTGAGCCTGGTCGGGGATCCGGAAAATGTCATTGACCGCGCCCGTGTCCTGGCAAAAGACGGTCGGACCCAGCTTGCTCTCCACATCGTGGACTTTGTTATCGACAGCGGTGCCGAGCCCCGGACCGAGGCCCTTAACCTCAAGGCCCAACTGCTGGGGAGCCTGGCCGACCAGGAGGGAAGCCTTATCGCCCGGAATATTCTTCTTGGCGGGGTCCGGCAGATCAAGAAGACCCTGGAGGAGCAGTAAGGGATAGGATCCTACTTTCTCAGATTAGGAAAATGAAGTTCCCTCTCCCCGCGGGGAGAAGACTTGCCCCGATGTCCATCGGGGTAAAGGTGAGGGGGGAATGAAGCGGAACAATATTGAGAGATGTAAAAATCTTCGAAGAAGTCAAACGGATGCTGAAAAGAAACTCCGGACAATATTACGAAATCGCCAGTTGTCTGAGGTAAAATTCAGAAGGCAATTTTCTGTGGGCAGATATATATTAGATTTTTATTCTCCGGAATATAGACTTGGTATTGAAGCTGATGGTGGACAACATTATGAAGATAAGGGTAGACAACGAGATAAATTGAGAACAAAAGAATTATCCAGAGTAGGAGTGCAAATATTAAGATTTAGTGATCGGGAAATATTGAACAATATTCAGGGGGCCTATGAAATGATTCAGAAGACAATAGAGAAGAAGAAAAGTAATCCCCCTCACCTTAATCCTCTCCCCGCAGGGGAGAGGAAGTAATGAATAGTAAAAAGTTCCCTCTCCCCCCGAGGAGAGGAAGTAATGAATAGTAAAAAGTTCCCTCTCCCCACGGGGAGAGGGCAAGGGTGAGGGGGAAATGCCCTAATTTCACCTCCAGTTCAGCCTTCGCAGTCCGCCCCTGTCAGCCTCAGGAGGATCAGGCGGACGAAGTAGCCATCAAGTACGTCGGGTTCGATGACCTGTCCTGAGCCGTGTCGAAGGGATCGAACCCCTACAAATATGCATTAATGATGGATAAATCTTCGTAGGGGTCGGATTTATCCGACCCGCCATTGAACCCCTACAGTAACGCATTATTTGGGTTAAAAGAATAATGTCACGATAATAGGAGGAGGTGGCGATGAAAAAAGACACATTATATTTTCAGATCGCGGAAAAGATTGATGAGGGAGCACTCACTGCGCCCAAGGTGGGAGGCAAGTTTTCCCAGGCTTTCATCAAATTCCTCAAGCTGCTGTACACCCCCGAAGAGTCGCAACTGGTTCAGCATCTCAAGATGGGCATGAACTTCACGAGCGCGGCCGACATCGCCAGGGCCGCGGGCAAGAGCGAGGATGAGATCAACGACATCCTCGAACCACTGGCCAAAAAAGGCCGGGTGATCGGGTTCGCCGGGAATTACACGCTGCCGATGGTGCCGCTTATGCTCAACAACCACCAGTTCCATAAAGAGGTCGGGCCTGATGACATCGAGGCCGCTAAGCTCTACCAGCAATTCTTTATCAAGGAAGGGTACTACAAGTATTACGAGAGCTCCGAGAAGGGAACCCAGCTTATGCGGGTAATCCCGGTCAGGCGCACGCTCAAACACGGACAGAAGATCCTCGACACCGAAGAGGCCCACAAGATCATCGACTCAGTAGATCACATCTCCCTCGTGCCCTGCCCCTGCCGGACCAGGACCGAAAAACTCGGGATCAGGGAGTGCAAGGATAGGAATCCAACGGGCTTTTGCATCATGACGGAGATCTCAGCGCAATACTTTGAAAACGCGGGGCTGGGGAAAAAGGTCACGGCCGAGCAGGCCAAGAAATACCTGGACGAGATGCAGGACCTGGGCCTTGTGGTCACAACCGACAACTACGAGGACAAGGACCACACCGTGATCTGCCTTTGCTGCGGCTGCTGCTGTTCCCAGCTTCGGGGAAGGACGCGCTGGGAAAATCCGCTCGCCGTATCACCCTCCAACTTCGTGGCCGAGGCCAATGAAGACTGTGTGCTTTGCGGGACCTGTGTGGACCGGTGTTTCTTCGGCGCCATCTCGCTCGACGACGAACTCGGCCGAACATTTGTTGACGCAGAAAAGTGCATAGGCTGCGGGGTGTGCACGATCACCTGTGACCAGGAGGCGCTCCGGCTAAAGAGGGTCGAAAGGTCTCATCCGTTCCCAACGCCGCGAGACCTCTACAGACAGGTTGCGATTGAAAACAAGGAAAAGTAGGGTATGTAGGGTTTAGACTCCTTCTTTACTTTTCAAATTTCTAAATCGCAAGCTCCCCTTAATTTTCCTCATACCACAGCTCCACAAATTGGTTGGAAGGCTTCTGCAATACAGCGGCCCGGGTGTCGTCACCCTTGAGGTAGAGGTCGAAGAAGGCGACCGAGTAGTCTTTGTATGCCTGGGCCTTGGCACCGAAGTTGGAGCGGAAGCCCGGGAGAAAGAACCGGGACAGGCTTATCCCAAGAGCGAGATCGGCGACGGTCATGTGATCAGACTCCTTGAGCCGGATCGCGTACTTGGGCGGAGGGGCATTAGTATAGATTGTCCATATTGGTTCCCAGGGCACCTCCATCTTTTTACTGTCGGTGCTGATGATCATGATCGGGATCTCAATCTCGGTCGCGGCCCGCTCAAGGTTCGGGAAAATCACGGCAGGTCCCAGAGGGAGGATCGCCTTTACCCGTTCGTCGCGCAACTGGAAGGGGTCTTCCATCTCCCGCATAACATCCAGGCAGCAGGGATTCATTCGTCGAAGATCTAGATTATCAAAGCTGTCGGTGTTGCAGACCTCGGGGTCAGGTTGTTTCTCATCGCAACGGAAAGGCACGCCCCCGACCATGAGAGAGGTATAGCCGCCCAGGGAATGGCCAGTCGCGCCGATCCGGTCCGGGTCCATCATGCCGTAGAGGAACGAGGTGGGGTTCTGGTTCCAATCAAGGGCCTGGTCAACCACGGCCTTGGCCTCGGCCGACCGGTAAGAGAGATCGAACCCTATCTTGGCTAAGTGCTCGCCGAAAAGGGCCTTTACCAGCTTTTCCAAATTCCCGAACGCCTTGATGAAGGCCCAGACTAACCCCAAGTAGGAGACATCGGACTCGCCTTCAATATGGCACATTGTCGAGTCATCATGATCCATCGCCACCACCACATAGCCGAAGCTGGCCAGGTTCTCGGTGTAAAACACAGATTGGCAGCCGCAGGCGCCCAGACCATGTGAAAACATAAGCAGTGGATAGGGCGCATCCTTCTTCTCCACGGGAGCGTCGAATACCGCCGAACCCAGGATCTTGGTCTGATACCTGTATGATTCGGCCCCGGGCTGAGCTTGCGCCGGATACCAGGCCATGAGCAATCTCTCCTGGCCCTGGTAGTTCATGCGCTCGATCTTCACCCCCACCGGGTAGGGGCCGTCCGGCGCCACTGCCGTCGTCCCTTTTGCCTCCGGGACAGGGCCAATCCACAACAAAGCCGCGATAATAGTAATAGCAATTATCCCAACTATTCTCTTTCCCTTTAGCATAGTTTTCCTCCTTTGTTTAGGTATACATATTATTTTGCCCCGTTAGAGATCCGCCCTTCCTTCGAAAGGCTCAGGAATCACGCCCTTCAGACCGGGGTTCGCTCCCAGCTCGAATAGGCCTTCCGGATAAGGGACTCGGCCAGCCCGGGGGCTATCCACTTAAGTGAGTAGAGAAGCTTTGACAATATGGTTGCCGGTACTACCTTGGCCCGGTTGCGCCGGATCCCGCGGATAATTATCCGCGCGGTCCTTTCAACGCTCATGGTGATAAGAGAAGGCGGATTCCTTAGATCCTCGCTGAATCCCTTGATGGTTGAGGACTGAAGAATCGGCGTGCGAACTATCCCCGGACACACGGCCGTCACCCCGATCCCGTAGCAACCCAACTCGACCCGGAGCGACTCCGAGAAGCCCACCATACCGAATTTTGTCACGCTGTAGGGCACCATGCCCGGTATCCCGATCAGCCCGGCCATGGAGGCAATGTTCACGATGTGGGCCCTGCCCCGCGAGATCAAGTGGGGGAGGAGATGATGGGTGAGCCGGATCGGACCCAACAGGTTGGTCGCCAGTATTCGTTCCCATTCTTCGCGCGAGTAGTCCTTTACCTCACAGACAGCAGCTATTCCCGCGTTGTTGACAAGGATATCCACCTGACCGGCATCCTCAAGGGCGCGTTGGGCCAGCATCTCCACTTCCTCGGGGCGGGTCATATCAGCTCTGATGCAGATCACCTGCCCACCTTTGCCCTTTAGGTCGGCGGCAGTCCCCTTCATGCCTTTCTCGTCGATGTCGGCAATGATGATTTTCGAGCCCGCGGCAGTGAACTCCAGCGCCAGGGCCCGGCCGATACCGCTGGCCGCCCCGGTTATCAAAACCCATTTATCTTTTAAATCTTTCATAAGTAAAACTCCTCACACACTCCGATCTTCTTCTTAGCTCATTTCCTCCTTTGTCAATATCAAAGATTTGAACTCTCTACCTCCTGTTGATTTAATAAGTAAATTTCTTTTGTTTCTTCAGGTGTGGAAGAAAGAAGGGGGATGGTTCTTGAATAAGGGACATATTTAATGATAGTAACAATGCCAGAAACGGGATTAAGTGAGACATCACGGAATAAGTCTTGATAAATATCTAACCTTATTGATCTAAAATTATATTTTTTTAATTCATTATATGTCTCTGTTAATAACCCTGTATTATCTCTGCCACCGGCTAAAACTGATTCTAAATTACTTTCAATAATTGAAGGATATCTCTCTCGAAGTAGCTCTAACAATCGAGGGATAGCTTGATCCGCATAATAATATCTTCCTGCTTTTAAATATTCCTCACTCGGTACAACATCATGTTTACGGCTTCTAGTAATATGGGCCATCCCTCCGATTTTATATATCGGGTGGTACAAACAGACAGAAATGCATGTGTTAACATTTGCCTCCAAAATGTCTTTCTCATTAATTTTTACTTCTCCTTCGAGAACTAATACTTTTATTATTTCAATCTCGGGAAACTTTATGTCTTCCATAAAAAAGGGGAAATTGGTTCTAAAACAACTTAAATATAACTTTTTAACTCCGGTACTTCCTCATAATTCACAATGCAACCTCATTTACTCCTTTGTCAATATCAAACAGGCTGTTGAAAAACACTCTACTTGTCACTCTGAACCCTTCGCTTCCTGTCCTGAGTCTGTCGAAGGGTCTGTCATTCTGAGGGAACCCTGTAGCAAGCTGCAGGGAATTGTTAAGTTCAAGACGCGACCCTATTTGCTCTTTAAGTTGAAATATGGTGCCCGGCACCATATTCCCGTGACTTCACTCAGGATAGCCGGTAATATTCTGAATATCCTTAAATAATGGCAGCAGCCGCTTATATATCTTAACATATACCTTCTCATAAATCCCCTGATAAATATCGCGATTTTCCTGTATCGGCTCAAATACTTTTTCTACCCTTGTCATCTCTTTTACGGCAAGAGGAAAATCCGAAAATAGTTTTAACCCAACCGCAGCATCAATTGCCGCGCCAAGGGCTGAGGTCTCGTATGTATGAGGTCGCTGAGCAGGTAAGCCAAAGATATCAGCAACGATCTGCATTGCCGTATCGCTTTGAGAACCGCCCCCGGATATCCGAAGTTGCGTTATGGCAACTTTATTTCGTTTTTCTGTAAGCTGAGCACCCTCCTTAAGGGCAAAGACTATTCCTTCAATGATTGCCCGGTAGAGATGAGCCCTGGTATGTACATCGCCAAATCCGATAATAGACCCCTTCGCGTAGTGAGCCATTTGCAGCCCGGGCGACCAGTATGGTTGAAGTACGAGACCCATTGAGCCGGGAGGTATATCCTTAATCAGTTTTTCGAAGAGCACTTCAGGAGCTATCCGCTCTTTTTGTGCCTGAAGCCTCTCCTGGAGTCCGAACTCCTCTTTAAACCAGCTCACCATCCAGAAGCCCCGAAATATACCTACCTCGGTATAGTATTCATCAGGTACCGCCGCTGGATAGGGAGGCAAAAACCGGATAACCTCAATATACTTTTTATTCTCTGTATTCACGGTTGCAATAGTGCCAAAACTCAAACAGGCGGTTTCTGGCGAAAGGCAGCCGGCGCCAAGTATTTCACACGCCTTATCGTTTGCGGCAGCAATAACCGGAAGGTCCTTTGGAATTCCCGTTTCCTCCGATGCCTTCAGGGTAATGCGCCCCAGAAGTTCCGTTGGCTTTACAAGTTCAGGGAGCTTGGCTTTCTCTATAGGAAAGAGCTTCCATTTGTAATCGAACTTATGCGCCCACTGATAGGTCTTTGTATTAATAGGAAGATACCCGATATTATTACCGGTAGACTCCACAAACTCGCCGGTTAACTTATAGGTGAAATATCCTGAAAGAAGGAGATACTTGTGTGTCTCCTCCCATAATTCCGGCTGATTCTGCCGAATCCAGTTTGCCTCACAGTTCCGAACGAAATCCTCAACGAGATCAAGCAGATTGACAGCCTTTAAAAAAGGCCTTACAACAAGTGGGAGTATCTTCTTTGCGCTGGCCTTTCGCTGATCGAGCCAGACAATAGCCGGTCGTAGGGGCCTTCCATCTTTATCAACATTTATCACGGTGGCCCGCTGGGTGGTCAGGGTTACGCCCTGAATGCTCTCTTTCAACCTTCCTATTTTCCCGAAGAACTCCAAACATGTTGCGCAGAGCATTTTCCAGTAGTATTCGGGGTCTTGTTCCGCCCACCCGGGATGTTCTGAAAAATATGGTTCTATTGGGGTCTTTACAATATGTCGTATGACGCCTTTCAGATCAATCAGAGCGGCCCGAATCGACTGGGTACCTGCGTCAATCGCCATAATCAATTCATCATGCTTTTTCGCGCTCTGTCTCATGTAAACACGCTTTGAACTCAACTTATCATAACCTTTCTCTGATCATTTTCGGGCAGATCAAGTCCGAGTTGTCCGCCGGGGTTCATGATGTTATTGGGATCGAAATGCTTTTTCAGGGCACGAAGCACTGCCATCTGCTCCTTATCCAGATGCACCTCCATCCAGGGAGCTAACAGCTTGCCAATGCCGTGATGATGGCTTATCGATCCCCCATGCCTAACCATCGTATCAAGGATTCCTTCATGGAACTGCCTGAACTCTTTCGGATCGTTCATTTTCATCATAAAGATAAAATAAAGATTGGTCCCCTGGGGATAGAAGTGCGATGCGTGGGTCATACATATAGTACCCGGCCGCTTTTTAATATACGATCTGACCCCTTGGTGAAGCCTGTGCAGATTGTCCCAGGTAACGGCCGATTCAAGGGTATCGATAATAATGCCGTAGTCCAGAAGATCCTCCCTCATGTAGGGCTCCCGGTAGCGGGTCTTTTCCCACCTCTTTGTTGCATATCCGGTCAAGGAGATTGCGCCGTACTGACGGCAGATTTTTGTAACCTGTCTTTTTATGTGTTTTGCGAACCCCCTCTCTCCTTCCGCCGTTCCAACACACAGGCTGCGCTGCCTCGGCTTAAAGCCGCGCAGTCTAATCAGCCGGTCGATTGGTGTGCCTTGAACGCCGTAGAGCTTCAGTCCCACTTCGGTCTCTTCCGGATCGGATATTCTGAAAACTGCCGGCATGCCGAATTCGCTCTGGGTAATCCCCCGGCAGGCATCAACCGCCGCTTCCCATGAAGGAAACATAAAAGCGAATCGCTGCCGGTTTTCCGGCATGTACCTGAAGATCCTCATAGTCACATCCACCAGAATTCCAAATGAGCCTTCACTCCCTTTCAGAATGTCATTCACTTTCGGGCCGGTCGCGGTTCCCGGATAGTCAAAGGTCTTAATTATTCCTGACGGCGTTACATATTCCTGGCTGAGGACGATATCATAGGCATCGCCGTAATAGGTTGATGCCTGACCGGAACCGAGAGTCAACACCCACCCCCCCACCGAAGAGTATTCGAAGGACTGCGGGAAATGACCACCAGTATATCGCCTCCTGGTATTAAAGCGCCCCGGAGCCTGGTTGAGGGCCTCTTCATAGGCAGGCCCCAGTATGCCGGGTTGTACGGTAGCCGTCTGGTTTGCCTCGTTGATCGCCAGCACCTTGTTCATATGGGTACCCATCACCAGCGTCACCCCACCCTTAGCCGTTTGCAGCCCCAGGGTCACCGAGGAACCGCCGCCATACACATAGATGGGAAGCTTCTGCTCATTGCAATATTCGACTATCTTTTGCACATCCTCTTTGCTTCGGGGATGAAGGATGATATCCGGGGCCTGGCGCACAATCTTCCGCCGGAGGTCCATAATTTCATCGATTGTCTTGCCGTGGCTGTACTTGACCCGGCTGTAATCATCGGTCGATACGTTCTCTTCTCCGACAATTTCAATAAACTTCCCTATCTGCTCATCATTCAATTGAACCTTCTGGTTTACAACAACCCGCTCATTGCCTTCATATTGCTTATGCTGAAAATCCTCATCGGTCATGCAGAATTCGTCTTTCATCATAGAATACCATGCCCTGCTGGGGTGCTTGAATTCATGGGGATCGCCCCATTTAAAGATTGACCTGTATGATCCCTCGATTGGAGCTTGCTCTCCCCAGTCAGGTTGAAATGCCCTATTCTTTGACATAATTTCCTCCATTTTTTGGGAATGGGGTCACATCTTCACAGGCTGTTGCCCTAATAATTTTTTTCCTCAGAAAACATTAAAAAAATACATTAATGTAGGGGCCGACGTCCTGAGGAGCCCTGATGCCCATCGGGGCGTCTCGAAGGATCGGCCCGACCTGTCCTGCCTGTCCTGAGTTTATCGAAGGGAGCATGTCAAAGAAATTAGGATGGACACGGAGGTCCACCCCTACATTTAAATAATACCTACATTTTACCGTCATTTTATACCGTTTAGAAGGCGGTTTTAACATTTTCAAGATTTGGGCAACAGCCTGTTCATTTGTCATTTATTATTTTTGTGGGAATGAGGTCACATCTTCATTTGTCATTTATTATTTTTGAGTTATTTTATTGAGTAAACTTAGTATAGATTCAGGATGAATATTATTTCATAATTACGGTGACGCATTTTTAACCAGCATATTATAGAGACTCTTCACGGAGTTTACCCTGAGTGAGATTCTTCGGTCGCTTCACTCCCTCAGAATGACAGAAAGTGAAGGGTTCAGAGTGACAAGCCCTGTCATTCTGAGTCCACCGAAGAAGCGTCAAGTTGAAATTTCCGGCCTGACCCCAAATTTCAACTTTTTCAATCCCCCAGAAGCTCTTTCAATTTTTCGAAGTTCTCGTTTGGGCCGGAGCCCTGGCTAAGTTCAGCGCAGGCTTCGAGGCCAACCTCATCAGCGGCGAGAGCCGCGGCAAATGCCATGCAGGTCGGGTACCCGCATTTTTCACACGCGCTCTTTTTCGGTAAAAGCTTTAAAAGGTCCATTATGCTTGGGGGATTGTAGGGGGAGTGGTCGGGCATTATCTTATCTTTTTTGGCCTCGATTTCACGGATGAGATCAACCACCTTCTCGGCTCCTTCATTTGCGGTCTTGTCATCCTCGAATAAATTTACGCGAACTTGGGTATGCTCCACGACAACCTTATGTCCCTGCCACATGAATTGTATGTATGGATGCTTGGGGAAGTACTGGACATTCTCCTGGATTGCGTTCAGGTATGGCAATAGGTGTGAGAGATCGCTGTCGAGATGAGCGATCGCGCTGACGAATGGGAATGAAGTGTTGCAATCCGGGCGAAACACTTCAATCTTATTCACCTTCATAATTACCTCCCTCCCTTGTCAAAGCCAGGAAAGTGTCAACAGCGACTATTTTTTGCCGAGGGGGATGTCCTGTCCGACGAAGTAATTCTATTACGAAGTAGGATGACTCCTTTTCTCTTAATAGCAAGGGAAGCAGTCACTATTCACCCATTCACCATTTCCTTACCCTCTCCCCTTTTTGGGGAGAGGGTAAGGGTGAGGGGGAATGGAGTCTGCAATCCACAATCTATTATTTGACACCGACTACTGAATCCTTTTCACAGAGTCCGGCCTGACCCCTTCATCCTTCCCAAAGTTAGTTCAGAATTCCTTATTCCTTAATCCCCGAAATTTGCCGTTTTCCACCGTCCTCCACGGTTATCTCGAATTTTTTCCCAGATTGTTTTATCTTATTCTATTCTGTCGGATTTTTCAACAAGAATTGCCGGAGACAAATGGCCGGAGACAAATAATACAAGGAATAGCATCCTCCTTCGCTGAGAGCTTCCTCCTACGCTAAAGCTACGGAGGACAAGACGGCGGACAGGTCCCCCTCACCCCTTCGACAGGCACAGGGCAGGATTGTACCTATTTAATGTAGGGTCTTGATTGTAGGGGTCGGATTCATCCGACCCGTTTTCATAGCCTGTCGGGTTCGATGACCTACTTCGTCCCGCGTGAACGCGGGACTACAAAGGCTGAACACTTCGCCCTTCAGGATGTCGGT
>SDBT01004870.1_pt1 | contig 22691 bp, 21 predicted proteins | sample 2277101 | NCBI WGS metagenome assembly SDBT01 (sample SAMN10404973, study PRJNA504765) | marine sediment metagenome | isolation source: marine sediment core GS10_PC15, 103 cmbsf | place: Arctic Ocean: Southern Knipovich Ridge | collected 2010 | reverse complement strand
GAAGTCATATCGAACTGCGGTTGTGCAAAATTTTCGAGCGGTTCCTTACTTCCCACTAGCAGAGTTTTTATTCCTGCTTCTTTAGCTGCACGGAATAGTTCGCCTTGTGGTATTTGTGAAGAGGCCCTTTGCTTGTTCTTGCCATCTACCTTATATTTGTTGTTGAGAATGATTAGAGTCTTGTTCGCAATTTGGACAATCAATTGCGTACCATTTCTGAATTTATGTTCCAAACTCAAACCATTGTGGAGAGAAATGTTCCAAACCATGGGGTTAGAGTCGAAAACCTCTCTGAGTAAGCTGCGCCAAGCTTGAACTTTTTTGCCGCTGGTTTTAATATTGGTGACAATAAGGAACTCGGCTGCATCATCGTAGATGTAGTTCTCACTCAGCTGAATGGTAAATTCTCTCTCTTGAATGGTTTTTAGCTCACCCATAGGGTCTTTGAGAACACCTATCTGAAGACGAGCGACAAGCTCTACTTTTGTATAGAGGGGCATTCCTTCACCAACAAAGGATACCGTTGCTGATAGGGACTGACGCCCTCTTTTTAGTTGATCAAAGTTCCAAACTTTACACCAGGGTTGATCGCTGTTGATCTTGCCATCCCGATCTCGAATTACCACGAAACTATTCTGATTGGAGTTTTTTGGGGAAACACTACACTGGATCAATCGTGACTCTTCTCCCCTGCTGCCTAGAGAGAGTTTAGAGATATTTTCTATCAAAAAGGCGAGAGGAGTTTCATCATTAGTTGTAATCGTTGATATACTCTTTATAATTTTTTGAAGCTTTATTGGATAACAAATCTTCAAACGTTTGTGGATCTTTTCAACCCCCTTGAAGGTTTTGTTTAGTGGAAGCATTGTCGCTCTTGGACTTAGAGTGGCTTCAATTTTGAAAGCTTTTCCGACTGCTACTCTATCATGGTCGGCGATGCGGATTCCAATCTCTCTCTTATGGATACACCCCTTCTGCATTACGCGCGGAAGGCCTTGTGTCTCTAATGGTTGTATCCAGGAGTTTGGTTTGAAATCGACGGTGATATCCTGGTTAGAAGGAGTAGACATCTCGTGCATATTCTGAAATGTCATTGGGACAGAGAGCTCTTCCCCAGGCTCATAGAAGCCATTACTGTTATCATCGAGATCAAAACTAGCTTTAAGGTCATAACAGTGAGCGTATCTATGCATCTCTCCTCGTTCATCTTCTACACAAAAGTGAATACTTCCATTCACTCCTCTTCGCCCAGCCCGTCCTCGTTTACCAGTTTTCCCATCACGACCTCTCTTTCCAGGGTTTCCTTCATCACGACTCACATGACGGACTACCTTTGTGGTGGTATAGGTCGAAATAACGGCTCCATCGGCATCATAGGTGGATGCCGTTCCCATTTCCGTCCAGGAACCGCCTGCACCTCCCCAGCCTCCCCTACCTCCAAGTCCGCCAGGACCGCCATGGCCACCTTCACCACCCTCTCCCCCTTGGTGACACACTCTGTTTATCAACATGAAAAGCTCTTTGTCTTTTTCCTCTGCGAAGACTGCTATAATTCCACCGTTACCACCATCGCCCCCACCTTGACCTGCTCCTCCATTTCCCCCATCTGTGCCAGTTCCCCCGTTTCCTGCATCTTTATATTGAGTAGCATCCTTCCCAGGCCTCCCAGCCCTCCCATCTTCACCCTCTGCACCGGTTTGACCTTTGCGGCCTTTCCCACCTGTAGCTAAAAGATCTATATTTTTACAGGATAATGGTAAGATCGAGGATTCAACATTGAAATTGATGTTGATGGAGTCTTTTGTCTTGAAGAGCTTAAGAACAAGAGGGAGAGCTCTAGTCTTAACGCAGTCAAAAAGCCTGTCCTGTGTTTTGTAGAGCTTAAGAACAAGAGGGAGAGCTCTGGTCTTAACGCTGTCAAAAAGCTTGTCCTGACCGCTTGTGTCAAAAACAAGGGGGTTGTCCTGCTGTGGTTGCAATGAATGTTTTGAATCTAAGGTTAATCGATTCATAGTTATCTTTCCTTTTAGATGCATCTATGCAAATACACTACATAATCTTCTTCACTTTTTCAATAAGAATGCGATTTACAAAAACCTCCAACGGGGTGTTAGCAAAAGAAGCAAAGGCTTTAATGTTAGATTTTAATTCTTCAGATATATCGATAGTTAATCTCTTATTTTTAGGACCATACATATCTATTTTACCATACAAAATGCCTTAAGTACAAAACTTAAAATTATTTTTTATACTACTAAGAAAGAAATGATCAACCTGTATAGAGGACTCCCAAATGGCTAAACGTACAAAATCTTATGGACTAAACAATCCTATACAAGATGTATTTCCCGGACCCATAGTTGCAACTCGGGCTTTCGAGTATTTACACTATTTCATCTTCAAACATCTCAGGATCTATGATGTAAGACTCTGAAATATCCTTCTGGTTTCTGTACTCGAACTTCGTTTTGAGTGCGGGCCAGTTCCCTGGAAGTTTGATAAATGCTTCTAAATCAGGCAGATTCAAAATCTGTGTTGAAGAAACTGTCGCTTTTGTACGTTCAGTACTTGAGAGGTTTACCCCATCTCTCATTTCGTGTGCTCCATAAGAAAGCCCCTCTTTTGTCTCTCGAAATTCATGCTGACCAAAAAATGAAGACATCCGTTTCGCAATATCTGCATCGCTTTGTCTAAAACTCACTTTCGTTCCACATTGGTCTAAGATCACTCTTGCTCCGTGCTGGCCATATAGTTTATCGAGCTGCGAGACATTCTGCGTGGCAAGGACTATACAACCTCCATACTTTCTGAGCTCTGAGAGGGACTCTTCTAGATATTCCAGTTTCTGTAGTGAATGGAGCTCATCAATAATGAACCAAGTCCTCTGATGTGCGTCTTTTGAACTTCTTGCCTTCATTGCATTCATCGCAATAGAGAACCAAACGGACATCAATGGATTAAGAGATCTTCTCTGATCAGGATTGCAAGCGATGAAGAACCATTGGTTTGACTCTTCCTTTGATAGGATCCAATCACGGATTGAGAAGGGCTGATCTGTGTTTCTTAATATGTTGAAATGACGGATACAGTTTGCAATTGTTGCTCGAATCGAAACAGCGGTCCTTTCTCCCTTTGGGTCTACATAGATTTTTGCCTGCGTATCCCCAAGGAAGTGATAGAGTTCTTCAACGCTTTTCATTAGCAGATCATCGACAAGTTTCTCTATATCAGTTGAATTCTCAGATTGATACTTCAGTAAGGAAGCAAGAATAACAGCGCGTCCAGCTTCAGGGAAAAAATCATCATAGTGATGATCACTTTTGGGGATCAAACTGCTGACTAGCTGTTCAAATTGATAATCACAGTCACACTCACACCAAGGATGCCACATTTTGCTTCGGGTATCATAAGGGTTGAAGAGAACATCCTTATCCTCTTGATAGAATTGTGCAACAAAGTCCCCTGTCGTATCGACAACAACAGCGCGATCCCCACGTTCACGAATCTGACGGAGCAACTGTCTCAATGCATTTGTCTTACCTGTCCCTGTTGCCCCGCAGATAAGAAGATGCTTCGTTTCAGCGTTCTTTACTAGAGGGACCGATCCAAGTTGCAAATCAGATTTCTTCAATAGCAAGGCCATTTTTAGTTTTACCATCCAGGGCTTTTGAACTCGGATCCCTTGAAGATGTTTTTTTCTTCCTGAGAGAAGCTCCCTGATAAAGAAAAAGACAAGAAAAGCGAAAAATGAGGCTATCCCAATCAGTCCCGATGCTAACCCTTCTTTTTTCATGACATTGAAAAGACTTTGGATTTCTATCTCTGAGAGGTCCACTAAGGCGTTGGGATCCACATAGGTGGTTGTTCCATTGTGTTCATATCCTGTAGCAGAGGAAAGAAACTCTGAGGATACAGAGACGTTGTCAGAAACAACTGCTACAAAGGCGCCCTTCACGTAGTAATAGAGGGCCTGAAACTTGTATTTGGGCTGCTCAGCCATCCGATAGGAGAAGAATCCTCCTGCAATAACTGCAGCGACAAAGATAGTGAGCCTGAATACCTGCCTCAGCATACGCATGCGATGAGCCCAGGTTTGCCCACCACCAGCTAGGGTTTTAAACATCTCTCTCTCCTGATGAATTTTTGTGAAGATCGGTCATAGGTAGTCGTCCGACATAAGATCAATACGGGCAATGATTTGCTCATCTGTAAAGTTCTCTTTTCTGAGCTCTTGAACCAGATGCTCGTACCGATTGGTATTGAAAAATGATTTGATCGCCCCTACTGTGTGGGTTTTCTGGACTAGGCCACTTAGATTAGTGTTTTTAATCTCATTAATTTTCTCATTTGTAACGGTTTGGGGCAGGAAGGACTTCCCCTTGATGGGGATTTGTTCATCAGCACTGATATCGTTTACGATGGGCTGTCTGCTTTCAAACAGCTCATGGAGATTTGATCTCTCTTGGTTGATGTTCTGAGCTTGATCGATTTTGTGTTGTGCCAGATTCAATCTCCCTGAAGGGCTGAGCGCATAATCTCTACTAGGTATCTGAAGCTCTGCCCCTTTTGGAAGTTTTTCTTGGATGAAACTTTGAGATTCAGCCAATAGCTCTGATGGGTTATTGAGTACTTCTCGTACTCTTCCCACATCTCCATATTGATCATTGAGGTAGGTGATGAATTCATCGTTAAGCTTTTGATTGATAGAGGCACTATTGCTCTCATAGTTGCTCTGAAAGGCTTGCCAACCATCAGAAGTTGCAATTGCCTCACGCTCTTGGCTAACATATTGCTCAGATTTTGAATATTGACTACTAAAGTCCTCAGCCAATCTTTGTGTCTTTGTCAGGTTGTTTGCTTCAGTGTCTGTGAGGCTGTACTGCTTTAGGCTTTGAAGGTTTTGAGAGATCTGCTCAGCTTGATTCTGTCTGCTTGCAAGTTGTTCTTGGGAGAGGTGGCCGAATGAGTCTGACCCATTTATTCCAACTCCAAATTTTCCGAGTGAGGCATTGATACTTTCGCTGACTGTCTTTTGTTCGCTAATACCCCAAGTTTCAGAGTAGTCGTTGATCTGCTGATCTGTATCTGACCACAAGTCAGCTGCTGACTCTTGCTTAGCTTGGCTCTCCAAATGGCTGAAGGAGTGGTCGTTAGAAAGTGCGTTGTGGAATGACTCCCCTGCATTTGTTGTCGATGCGATAGAATCGGAGCTGCTTCTTGAGGCTTCAATAGATTTGGTTTGCGCGTTGCTCACCTGAGTTTGAATATTTTGTCCATATACTTCTGATCCTGAAAGGTCAGCGTAGCGCATTGAGGATTGACTTTGAGAAATTGTTGTTTGCCCGTCATCGCTCATTGAAAGGGTATCATTCCCCTCTTGATAGGTAGAACCTCCTTGAGCTAAAGCGGGTTTTTCGTTCCAGCTTGCAAAGCCGCGATTTGACATGCTTCTGTTCCCGACCGAGACATTCCCCATAGAATAGTTCCCGCTTGTCTGTTCGGAAACAGATTGTGTTGCAGCGCTTTGAGCAGGTGCACTGAGGCTTCCTGCCAGATGGACCATGGAGTAAACTCCCCCTTTTAATATAGCAAATGCCAAAAAAGGAACGGAGAAGAGGGCACCAGCGGCAATGGCTTCCATAGAGTTATAGAGGTCAGATAGACCCCTGGAGCTGAACATGGTGAGAGCCACGTCACTTGTCCCAAAAAGTTTTTCTAAACGAATACTCCAAACCGTATTGAGCATAAAGTTAACGATAACAAAGAAAGGAGGCCAAACATTGATCCAGACAAGGAACTGAGCCCAGTTTAAAAGCGATTTGAATCCTGAGTGTGCTAGAGCAAAGATGAGCACTAAGGGGAACGACAAGTAAACCACAGCTTCGAAAAAGATCCGCATGTAAACGATAGATGTTACCGCCATGGCTCCCATCGTTTTTTGGGTTTCACGATAGTTATATTCTGCTCTTTTAGTGGTGTAATTTGCGTTGGTGTTGGATTTGACGCTGTCGATAAGATATTGCTGCTGCATGAGTTTGTTCTGCTTATTCATTGCTTGATTGCTTTGACTCACCAGCAGGGAGCTAACAGATCCTACTTCTCCAAGGATCGTCATCTTTGCTAGGTCAGATTGCTGACTCCCAAGTGTTTTTTTATAAGCAGAAAAATGTTTTGCCATCTGCGAGTTGTCAAATTTCTCTTTGATTTTTGTGATCCCGTCATGACATCTTAATCGCGAGATGCTCCCTGTTTCATCTCGATAAGAAAATGAGAGCCAAGGAGTTGTTCTCTCCTGCAGAAATGATAGGATATCTCTGCTATGATAGAGTTCGGACCGTGTGTAGGAAGGGGGGTTGATAGTGAGATCGTTAAAAACGCATTCATGGCAGAAATTTTTCAGGTTTTGCTCGACGATGGGGTTATTTAATTGTATTTGTCCTGCTTGGAAAAGGCTTTCTCCCGCAAAGATATGCCCAGTCCAGTTATAAATTGGGTCATTTATTCCATGTGCGGTATCTTCTAAGGCGCTCGTGAACTTGTAGCTGAACCAACTTGTTATGGAAACAAATTGAACTAGAAAGAAGGGAACATCATCGACTGTATAGGTGACAGCCGAGCTCGTATCACCACTTTTTGCTGTTAGATGGTCTTGAATGTAAAGGGTGGATCTAGGGACGAGGAAAATCCCACAAATCCCCAATGCGGGTAAAAACCATTGTTGGATGAAGGGGATGAAAGACCCCTTAGAAAAGGCCATCGTGATTGCAAATAGCCCTCCGATAGCAATAGATAGCCGGATAAGTCCAAAAAAGGTCTTTCCCATCCCTGTACTAGAGGTTCCATAAATAAGCATGGAGATGGAGTTAAAAACCGTCTTTAGAATCTTTCCCCCTCCATAGGTATGAAGCGCTATGATCTCTTTTTGTGGTTCCTCTTTATGTTTTGCGTGAAGCTCAGCGCAGCTAAAACAAGAAAAGAGGCATAGTAATAGTAAAATCTTTTTCAGCATTTTAATCGCCCATCATTGCCCGCAAGGACTCTTCTTTTTTTCTAAGCCACTCTTCCATGTTGTTAACCTGCATGACTTTTCGCTCGATTTTCTCCTGCTCAAAGTTGAGATTAGCTTTGACTTGATCAATTTTTTCTAAATAATCCCTCAAAATCTCTTCATTCACTTGGGCTTTTTCGAGAGAGTGGGCTCTTACTCTGATTTCATAGATGGCAAGGGAAAGGAAGTCGGTAAGCCGTTGATGTGCCTCGATGCGTGCATAATCAGAGAGAGAGATCAAACTGGAGTCGGCATCTCCTCGACTAAGAATGACAAGTAGTGTTCCAAGTGGGAGCTTGCTTCCATTAAGTATTGTCTCCTCTTCAGGGCTGAGTTCCCCTGATCCACTTCTCCCAGTTTTGATTTTGGAGAGAATTGATTTGAGATTATCTTCAATCTGAGGTTTCCAGGCTTTTCCAATAGGAATCGACATGTCTTCTTCGACAATATGAGCAAAATTGGAATCCTTGGAGTCTGAAGAAAATTTATATGCTTTACTGAGAGTGCCACCATTGAGGAGGACGTCGAATCCCTTCATGTCTTTAGGCGGATATATGGTGATCTTGTCATTTTTAGAGACTACTGTTCCGGTAAGATTCAAAAGTAGACGTCTGGCGTCGCCATCGAGACCCTCCATATCTTTGAGAACAGAGTAGGCAACGTTATAATCTCCGATAATCATATCTGAGCCCTCTTTGGTTTTTTTTATGGCTTTTTTCACCACATTCTTGTCTTGGTGACATCTGTGCCTTCTTTCAATTTGATCTTTGAACAAGCTTTTTCCTCCGGCTTGCTCACAGATGAATTTATCGGCTGCCTCTGAAGCTGGCCAAGCTGCATTCACTAGTGATTGAGCGGCCTCACAAGAGTTGATGTTCATAGAGTTGAAATGGTTGGCGTATTCTTGCAATCTCCCCGCGGTAGCTGCTACAGAAGGTGTAGCGGTTTGAAGAGCAAGTTGAAAAGCATAGGCGCCTCCATTTGAGATGATGCTTTTCATCGCTTTAATGAGATCGTCTTTTGATACTAGGTTAATCGCGCCCATGGTGTAATCGATCCCTCCACAACCAGCGGAGAACTTAGGTAGAGCTATATGAACAGGATTTATATCCACAACTTGAGCCCGAGCTAAACCATCTCCTCCAATATAGTTAACGCCCAGGTTAGAATTGGAGAATTCGCTACTGTTATGTTTCGCTAGAATGTTAGATTTATCAAACCACTCCTCTAATGATGCGGCTTGTAGAGATGAGAGCGAGAGAAGTGCGAAGAAAAACAACAACCTCATTTTATTACCCTTTTACTTAGTTGTTTATAGATATTTTCTTTTAGTTGGCTAATCGAAATCGCCCCAAAACCCACCTTTTCGGAGTACTCTTTTTCAGGACATGCCACAATAAAAGCGGGAGCCACCATTACGCCTAAAGCTTCACCCTTATCTGTTGAATACCTTGGACTGGGGAACTGAGGGATTGATCCTCCATCTAATGAGACTCCGATGACCTTCCACGTTGTCTCTTCTTCAAACTCTTTTGCCATCTCAGCGGCAATGAGGGAGAGGGGATCGGTGCTATCGAATACAAAAAGGAGGAGATGGTCTTTTTTGTTCTTCTCGATGAACTGGTCGATGCGCTGATACGCTAAGTTTTTTCTGGCTGCGACGGCAAAAGAAGCTGTAGGATTCAAGAGCTGATCGCTGAGCTGTGCATCTTCTAGGAGAATAACCTCCCAGATCTTGGCAAATTTCTCTGAGTTCTCTACTACCTGCTTTTGGATTCTGAGATAGATGGTAATGTTTTCATATGTAGGATCCATTACCGCAAGAGCTTTAGCTGCTTGGAATTTCTCTTGAAAAATTCTTAGCTGTGAAAGAGCATTTTCTTTTGTAATCTCCTCTTTTTCTTCCGTCTCCTCTTTACGCTCTTGGTAGTAGTAGCGTCCTTCAAGTCCACGATCATAGAAGCCCGCGTGCAAAACGTTTAAAAAAATGATGCAAGGGATCAATAACCTTCGCATAAGCGGCTCTGCTCCATTAAGGTTCCCTTGGTAGTGGCTCTTGATCTTTTCTCATCAAATGAGCGCGTCACATCTTTGATCTTTTTAGCGATGTCCTGGGGATTGATGTCTGCTTTGAGTCTCACAATAAAGTCTGAGAAATCAATAGCATCGAAATTGATCTGGTTGATTTGATCGATTGTGAGGCCATTTGCCTTAGGCTCATCGGTATCTCCCCAACTTAAAGAGAGCTGATCTTTTGCGTTTTCTTGGATGATCCGAGAGAGTACAGTGGGAAAACAGACGTATACACTCTCTTTTTCTAGTCCCATTTTTAGAGATCGTGTGCCTATGTAGTGGCATTTTCCGGCTTTTCGTCTTTTATAAAGCTCTCTCTCTTCCACTGAGCATCCCGCAAGCCCTAGATCTACAGCAAACCCTCTACAATCTCCGCAGCAGTCGTAGAGGATGGTTCCACTGAAACTTCGTTTGCAGGTGGCAATACTCCCTGCAAAGATTTCTGCTTCTAGTAAATCGGCGTTATTTTCAGTATTTCCAGGGATATCGGAGAGGGCAGCGATCCTAGAGATTGCTTCCCCAAAGTTTGGATCGGCTTCGCTCTCATGGTCGAATTCATTTAGTCCCCAAATGCCCCCATTATCAAAGGTATAATGGTTTTCCTGTTCTATTTCTCCGATAGGGACATGATAGGTCTTTTGATAGGCAAGACATTCCCCTTCTCCATCTGTTTCGATACAGGTTTTATTAGCAATTTGTCCCCCTCTATCACGGATCCTTTTACAGGCAAGGCTCTCTCCTTTATCGCAGCGAAATATTAGATGTCTTCTATTCTCCTCAGGGTAACTTGAACCAACAAGCGTACAATGAGCGCTGTTTACGAGATAATCGAAAGTCTCTTGTTGAGCTGCTTCCCATGAGACCTTTTCTTGATAGGGTTGAATAACCTCACTTCTTCTCTGGCTCTTGTCGCAAGGGAGAGAACGCCCATGGGTCCACTTTTTGACGACTCTGTACTTTTTGAAGATCCCCTTATTGTCTGTGTATACATGTGAGAATTGTAGATTTCGGGTTTGTGTGAGCTGTTTTTCCCATTTGCTCTGTTGTTCTCCTGCATCGGAGGCCCAGAAAAATTCCTTGGTTTTTGAATGGCCTGGACAGATGAATGAAGTTTCTGTTTTTTCTTGGGTGATGGTGACTTTTTTTGTCTGTTCAACCGTGAGTGTCTTTATAATCGATTCGGTGCAAGTTTCAGAGAGAAACTCTCGTTTTCTGGGTGTTGCCTCTTGTTCCTTCATGAAGAGTTGACTACTTGGTTCTGCAACTATTTGATGTGACCTAGCCAAAAACGGTTCTGTTTCGTCCATAGGAGAGATCTTCTTGCCAACTTCAAGGGCTTGAACGATCTGCTGTTCAAAAGGAGAGGCTTGATCGACAGAGTTGGAATCAAAATGTTTTCCCCTGTCTTTCTCTGGAAGGATCTCATCACCACTGATCAAGGTTTCGAAAATTTTTGCAATCTCTGGCCTTTGCGCTTTAGCTACTCTTTCGGCATCAGCCTTATAGTCACCCATCGAAGAGGCGAAGAGCGAAGGAGAGAGAAGTAGAAGAAAAAGAGCTCTCTTTATGCTCATAATACCCCTCCGCTTCCAGCTTTCTTCGTGATCTTATAGGGGTCAATGCAACAGTGGGCCCTTGTCCAAATCACATAAGTGAACTCTTCTCCTCGACCCGGATAGGTCTTAGATGCCCCCCATAGAAACTCGTTAGCCCCTAGAGGGGGACATTTTTTGGCAGTTTGTTTGATTGGCTGGGCTAGCTGTATTTTATAGGCAGTTTTTCGAGCATTTGAAGAATAGGTCTTCTCGCAATAATTCCCCTCTTCAAAGGTTTTTGCAACTCTCCAGTGATGCAATTTTGCTAATACTCTATGGACAAGGAGAGAAGATGCCTGGACAGCCCCTCTTACATGCCCTACAAAACCATTGAATGGGTAGAGACTCCCTTGGCAGCCACTGCACCAAAAAAGCTTGTCTGTGGGCCTATTAGCTGTTGATAGACCGCAGTCGGGAAGACATGCTGCAATGGCTAGTGGGGTCGAGAAGAGAAAAACTTCGGGATGAATCACGTTGTTCCAAGATTCATCAAGCCAAAAGGGATCGAATTCAGACATATAGCCAATCGATATGGAGAGATCATCTGTACAGACGAAATCGGTTGCTCCTCCTATCAGTGATAGAACGGGATATTCGTAGTAGTGGACATGGTAGACACTCTCAAGCTGACCCCCGTTGTATTGAGAATACCCCCTTTTTTTTAGTTTTGATTTGGAGAGTTGCATTCCACCAAAAGCCACGAGCTTGTAAGGGGTCATCGTGACCTCTACAAGTTTGGTTGGTTGCCAATATGCAACGGGAAGACCGACTAGCCCTTTTTGGCAATGACATAGAGTCTTGTTGTGCTTGATAAAATCTTTTGATTTTGGGGTGACGTTCCCCCCTGCAATATGAATGGGATAGAGGCAGTCCCAGCAGATGTCTTCGATAGGGTTAAAAAACTTCCCTTCTGCAGCAAAGAGTTGACCCAAACAGATAACAAACATCAAAAAGACTGTTCTGATCATATCAGCTCCGTCCAATCGATAATTTTGTCGAAGTAATCTTTTTCTATAAGCTCATCTGTTACGCCTCCCACATGAATGAGGATAGGACGATATGTAAAGTACTTAGGAATCGAAATAGCTTGAATTTTTTTCTCTACTTCTTCAATCACCTTTGAATTAATAGGGTTCTTAGAAAATTTAATCTCACATACATACAAGGTGTTTTTTGCCTGGATAAGATAGTCGATTTGACACCCCTTTCGATCTCGTGACTTAGTCTGAAAGAAGGGTCCATCAAATGTATAATCAGCTATTTGGATATTGAGACAGGTTAAGATAGCGTCTGAATTGTGAATGACGAGATTTTCAAACTGCAGCCCCATAATGGATTCCCATTGAAGGACGCTATGTAAAGATTTTTTTCTGAATCTTCCCTTTAGGATCTTTTCCTTATTTGGAAGTATATATTTTAAATAAAAGCGAAGATAATTGTCACTAAGCCGATATTTTCGTAATTTACTGACTTTTCCGGTCTTAATCTCCCATGTAAAGTCTGCTGCAAGAAATCCAGCTTCCGATAGATCCTTCAAATATTCAGAAATAACCCTACCATTCGGTCGACTAATCCCTTTACATATAGCTTTTTGACTTAAGGAATGCTTATCCGCAAGGACTTCTACAATATCCTTATATGCTGCGCTTCTTCTAGAGAACAGATCGTGAAAAATTCGATCAAATTCATTAAAAAGCAGACCCTCTTTCGAAAAGCATAGGTCTCGAATATTCTCTTCTGCTGAGAGTTTTGGATCTATTATTTCAAGATATTTTGGTACTCCACCCGTAACACTTAGAAGTTTAAGTTTCTCATATGTTGATATTGCCTTTTCCCTTTTCCCCCAAAACTTAAAACAATCCCTTAGAGGAAGCTCGTCTAGGGTCAAAGTCAAATCTATGCGCCCAAAAAACCCAGTACTATTAAGAATATTCTTATCGATCCAGCTTGATATAGAGCTAGCCACAATTAAAACTAGGTTTGGGTTTTTTGAAAAATGTGTATCCCACGCAATTTTTAGTTTTCCTAGAAAGAGTGGGTCTTTTGATCCCATCCAAGCTATTTCGTCTAAACTTATTAAAATAGACCCTTTTTCTGCCTCTTTTGCTAAAATCCAAAAAATATCGCTCCAGTCGTCGCTGAGAATTTTTGGAAGCCCTTGCCGCCCCATTTGCTTCACAAATTCTTCTCTTTGAGACTGTTTTGTTACTCCAGCTGTGGGTGGAATCCCTGTAAATAATAATCTCTTTGAAAAAGATTTCGAAAATTCTTCTATTAATCGACTTTTCCCAATGCGCCTTCTTCCCCTAATTGCAACAAAACTTGATATTTTTCGCTCTAAGCTCTTTTCAAGCGCTTCAAGTTCTTCTTCTCTACCTATAAACATAAAAAGGTCCTTTGTATCATTAAATCCGGTTGTCTTGATTTGATGATACTTTTTTGTCTATTTATTTGCATCATCAAATCTGTATACCCAGATCTAGTGATGGTTTTTTTACTCTCATTTCGCACCGCTAAATCGATGTTTCCAGATCTAGTGATGGATGTTTCTTGTATCTTATTTATAATCAGTGTCTTAATAATATCAAACTTATTAGAAAAAGCCGTTTTTTTACACCTCAGGAAGACAAACATTTTATTTTAGACCCCACCATCCACTCACAATCGGTGAAAAATCTGAAACTATAGGTCTGCTATTAACTCCCAAACAGTCGATCAATTCTTCCCCCCATGGAAGAGAGAGGCTGAATTGGTCCCCCTTCTGTCTCGTAATTGATAGGTCGCAAAAACCGCCCTCCTTACCAAATACTCCAGGTGTCAGGCTAATGAGAGACCCTTGTGGAAAATAGAATTCTTTATCAATTTTTTCTCCTGATGAGAATGTGGTGAGTCGCAATTTTTCAGAACTTCCAATTCCTTCAAGAGTGATTTTATATCTCGTTGGTCTCAACCTTACAAGCTCTGCTTGAAGTTTTGCTTTTCCTGAGCGCATCTCTATAATAATTGGATTGGGGGAAAAAGTTACTGGTTGACTAACCGACTTTCCATCCTCAGTTTCTAAAGTCCAAGTTACTTTCTCTCCAGGAAAAAATCCCATGCTGCTAGTAACAAGTACCATACCTTTTTCTTGCAGAAACTCTTGAAGTCTGACAAAAACTTCTTTAGAATATTCGTGCTGATATTGCTTTTTTAGCAAAATAGGTCTTTCCCATCTTAGGATATAATTTTCAGCTTCTGGCAACCCATGGATCCTTATGATAGTTTTATGATGTCCTGGATTAAAAAATCCTAAGTTGGAATATTTATCTAAGTTAGCTGTGCTCGCAGCAGAAATCGTTTCATGAGTCAAATGAAAGGCGTCTGCACTTGTCTGTAATGATATTGCTAGAAAAACAAATAGGCTTAAGCAGCTGGTTTTCAACTTCATAATTAATTCCTTTTTTGGTTTTGATTGAGGAGCAGTTGAAGCGTATGCCGAGTATGTTTAATATTACTGATATGCGTCTTGAACACTCTATTGTCCTCTTTTAATAAGTTCATGGGGGAGCTTTCCTCGTATCGGAATTTCCTCAATCAAAATCCTATTTCCTACTTGGGTAACGCGGCTGGGGAGTTTTTCCACTCCAACTTGTTGGAATAAAGTGCCATAAACATCGAAGTACACTGCTGTTGACCCAGTCGTATTAGTAGAATAGTAACCAATAGAGTCCTTCATCTCTTCTCGCAGTGTTAAGACATCCTCTCCTCGAACCACAACAATGGTGAATTTGTTCATATCGTGGGCTAGTGCCCAGTTCAAATGTCTTTGTTTGTCTCCATCAACAAATAGAAATTTTCTATGAAGTTTTAAGGTCCACTGATAGGGGGGATCACTTTTTATCAACGAGATGAAGCTTTCAATGAATACTCTATCGAATTTCATCATGGGAAAAGGATCAAAAGTTCTTTTAGAATATTTTTCTGCACAAGGCAACTTAAGAGCGGCATCGATATCCTCTGGGAGTGGCAACATCGTTTGGATAATGGTGTCTCTTTTAATAAGTTCATGGGGGAGCTTTCCTCGTATCGGAATTTCCTCGATCAAAATCCTATTTCCTACTTGGGTAACGCGACTGGGGAGTTTTTCCACTCCAACTTGTTGGAGTAAAGTGCCATAAACATCATAATATACCACTCTTGATCCAACCATACTAATAGCAAAGTAACCAGAGTCAGTCATTATTTCTCGATGCTTTGAGATATCCCCTCCTCTAACCACTACAACGGTGAACTTCTTCTCGTCATGGGCCAAAACCATGTCAATATGTCTTCGGTTATCTTCATCAATGAATAGAAAATTTCCATGGAGTTTTAAGGTCGGCTGATAGGGAGGATCACTTTTTATTAACGAGATGAAGTTTTCAATGAATACTCTATCGACTTTCATCATGGGAAAAGGATCAAAAGTTCTTTTAGAATATTTTTCTGCACAAGGCAACTTAAGAGCGGCATCGATATCCTCTGGGAGTGGCAACAACGTTTGAATAATGATGTCTCTTTTATTGTGATCGCTAGCAAACCCTGAGGATGCTAGAAGCAAAAATATTGCGTAGAAAAAGGGTTGTCGAATTTTCAATTTTTACTCTCCTTGTGTTTGGGGTTGCTCGATTGTGAATTGTTATTGTTGTTGTGTAGCATTCTACCCTTCCATCTTCTCCAAGGCATAAGTAACTGAGACATTGCCGATTGTTTTTTCAAACCCGTCTTTTTTCAATAGGACAAATGTGGGAACAGCTGTGATTTTGTATTTTTCAAAACTGTCAGGGTCGATCCCGATCGGGGCATGCACCCCTCTCTCTCTTAGCTCCATTACGTGGGTTAAGAAATTTTGGAATGAATTGTTGGGCATTCCCCTGAGAACAAACGTTCCTCCTATCTGTTCCAACTCTCTAGACATCTGGATCCAGAGCTCTTGAGGCATGGAGAAGGAGACAAATGCCAAAAATGTTGGTTCTTGGTTTTCGGAGAACACACCACCCTGGGAACAACACTTGCCGAAGAGAGAGGTAGAGAGGAGAAGTAGTAGCCCTAGGATGCGCATGGGATCTCCTCGATGATAAGTCTATCTCCTGACTTAGAAATCTTTGTTGGGATCCTCTCAAGACCGAAAAAGCGACAAAGAGCTGCCCCTTGATCAAAAAATACGGGGTGAATGCTCTCTTCTTCAAGTTCTATGGGGCTTCCTTTCACAAGGATCCACTTTGCCTCTGGATGCTCTTTTGCCCACTTAACGTGGTCGGGGTTGTCTCCATCAAAAAAGAGAAGCTCTTGCAGGGAACCGATAGATTTAAGTGGATTGATCGTTTGCCCCTTATAGGCGATGACGTTTCCTGTTAGATCAGTGATCTCCTCCTTCACCATGTATGTCGGATCGAAGTAATAGGCAGCATATTCGGTTGCCTCGCGGAGCCCTCTTACAGCAGAGGGCGCTTTGGCCTCTGTCATGATTTTTTCTTGGGCTTTCAATCGAAGCTCTTCTACTTCTCTCTCTGTAATAGATGTGAGCCTCTCAAAAATAGCTTGAGCCATATCCTCTTCTTCAATGTTGAACGTATGCCCATCAACAGCAAAAATTAGTGGCGCAGCGGTAAGCATGAAGAGCAATAGGGCTTTAAACATGGACAGATCCTTGGCTTAAGATTTTTTCTATGGCCTCTTCTATCGAGTAGCCTTCCTTCTTTAGTGCCTGAATCGCATGGAAGTTTTCTGCTCTAGTCGAGTAAAGCTGAGCTGAGAAAGGATCGAGTTTTAACTGAGCAAGTCCATAAAACCCACTCCCCTTGTTGTAAATAAAAGCCTCTGAATATTTCCCATCAACTTTTTTGAGACTGCTGAGATATTTTTCGATTTGTCCGTCGAGTTCAATTAGATTTTTTTCTTTGATCGTAGGGATGGTGTTTCCATCCTTTCCAAGAAGCACAAGCCAGTTAGAGTTCTGAAAAGCTGCTGCCGCTCCGGGAGAGCAGTCAAAGTCTTTTAGGCTCTGGGTTCCTACCATTAAGGCGCCGTTATATTTTCTCAGCCTTCTGGCCATGCTTTCGATAAAGCCTTCCATCTGGGGGCTTTTTAAAAGATCCCACGCCTCGTCTATGCATATAAGGGACCGTTTTTTTCGGTCTCCCATAAAGACTTCGCTAGAGATCATCAATGAAAAAATTTGCAGAATCACGGCCTGAAGATCCCCCATATTTTTTAGCTCTTCGGTTTCGATCACAACAAAGTTACTCCGGAATGAGACCTTCTTCTTCCCATAGAAAAAGTTTTTAAACTCTCCCTTAGTGGTGTATTTTTGGAGAGCATCAATCAGGCTTTCGCTCCCCCCTCGCATCCTTTCAGTTGTGTAGCTTCCGCTCTTAAGACTTTCGACAACATGATCGATCGTGGCTTTCCTTCCAGAGTTTTCCCAAGCCATTTTGACGGCAATACTCAGCATGTTGGAGCGATCTCCATCAATTTTTTCCATAGGCATAGCCATCGTGGCCACGATGGAAGAGACCATGTTTAGAGCGGCGTCTAGCACCTCGCTATCGCCCTCTTCTGGGAGAAGAGCAAAGGGGTTGAGATTAAGCCTGCTCTCTTTGGTGAAGAAGAGGTATTGCCCATCAAGTAGTTCACAGAGCTTTTCAAAAGAGCGCCCTAGATCGAGAACAAAGACTCTCCCTCCCATCCCCAGTTGGCTCATGATCATCTCTTGCATGAAGACTGACTTTCCCGTCCCGGAGGCCCCCACAATAACGGCGTTGAGGTTCCCTTCCGTTTCAAATTGATCCCAGGTTGCAAACTGTCCGCGTCGTCCAATTAGAGGCATCCCCGTCGAAGAGTTACCCATCCACTCGCCAAGAAGTGGTATAAAGACTCCCACTTCATGGGTGGTAGTGGTCTTGAAGGCACGGAGAAGTTTGGTTTCTCGTTGGTTAGATGATTCTCCCCAGGTCATAGGGAGTGAGCGAACAAATTCATCAGCATGGAGATAATCACACGATGCAATCTTAAACCCTGCGCGGCTATAGGTGGCTTTCAACGCCCCTTCTGCATCAACCATTCGATCGGCTTTGGCAAACATCCCAACTGTCATCCGTGTTTGGATGATTTTTTTGCCGTTAAGCATCTCTTTTTCGACAAAAAGACTCTCTTCATGCTCACGTGGGGCAGAAGAAAAAAGCTTTCTCATCGCTTTAAATTTGAGCTGTTGCTCGAGAAGTTTTGATTTCGACTTGATCCTGGCTTCTGCAGTTGCTTGAGAAGGGAAAAAGATGCCGTAGTGGATGAAGAAATCAGAAAACAGACCTCTCTCTTGCTGAAAAAAATCGCCTATGAGGAGTTGATTTCCCCCGAGAGACCAGTTGCTTGGAAATTCTAAGACCTCAAATGCTTTAAAATAAGTCTCCTCTCCATCGTTTGTGAATTTAAGATGCGTTCCCTCATCTTCAATACATCCTGGGAGACAGAGTCCGTTCGCGATGTAATTAAAAGGGTTTACAGCTCTTGCGCATATATCTGCCTTCCCATTGAAGTTAATGAGCCCAGAGAAGGCTGTCAAAAACGCCTCTACTTGAACCTCTTTGGCGTGAGAGATACGGCTAAAAAATGAGAGGGCTTTTTCTTTTTTAGAGATAAGCTCTGCCGCGCCCTGTTTACTGCTGCTATAGGAAAAGAAAAACCTAAAATTTCTAGGAGGGGGACAATCAGTTTGTTCTCTTAACCCTTCAGTGAAAAATTGGGTTTTTTTGGAGGCAATTTTCGCAAAGATGCCTCCCTGCTTCTTGCGCGCTTCTTCCCACGTTTTTAAAAGAGGCGCTATCCGATGGTCGGCAAGGAGTAAACACTGAATGGAGTCCCCCTCTTCTCCAAGATCGCTAATGAGCGATGCTAATTCACTTTCTAAAAAATCGGAGCTTCCAATCAGAGGGACCACTTCGATGCAAAAACCCCTAGAGTTCTTGTTGTAATAGAGCTGCGTTTCAGAACAGTATGTTCTAAAGGGAAGTGCGGATTGAAAGAAGTTATTTTCTTCCTCTGTATCCATCTCTCCCGATAGAGTTTGATCGATAGGGGTGCTTTGACGCAGGAGGGTTGCTAATTTCTGACCCCAATGGTTGAGCACTGTCATGGAAGTCTCTCCTCATTGCTTGGCAATAGAAGATCTTCCCCTTTTGGGTTTTCCTTGATCCGGTCAAGAAAACTAGAGGTTAGCTCTCCCCCTTTTTCGAAATTGTTATTGTAAACCCCACAGCTGCTCAATAGAGCAGAGAGGGAGACAAGAAAGATCAGGGCTTTAATCGGGTTCATTTTTTTCTTCTTGGCAATAGGATTTTCGCAATAAGATTTTTCGTAGGAAGTCCCTTAATGCTGGTTCCATCTTGCTCAATTGCTGGGAGTTCGCTCGGTATTCCATTTTGTTTAAGGTATTTATAGGACTCACGGTAGGCTCTTGTTGTCTCTAAGAAGTGGATGTCGTGGAGAAGAGGCAGTGGCCTCTCATAGTGTTTCATGAGCTCTTGCATGAAAAAGCAACTTCTTCCTGGAGCTCCTGCTTTAACGGACTGTGCAATCTTCCAGAAAAACGGCCACCGTTTTGACTGAGGTAATTTTTCTAGACAGACCATGAGCTGCAGAGTCGAAATGTCTTGAGGATCGGGATGAAATTCCCAAGAAATCTCGCCTGTTTGCACATGCTTTTCATAGATCTCTCTGAATTCTTGCTTTATCAGCTTGAGACAGAGGGGACACGAGAGGGAAAAGTACTCGACGATTGTTGAGGTAGCGCTAGCTTGCCCAACTTGTACGCGATAGCAATCTGGCAAGGTATTAAAATCGCGAGCAAAAATAGTGAGGGGCAAGGCGCATAGAAGGATCAGCTTATTTATCATGAAAGTCCCCTACTGCGTCTTTCTGCTTCGATCTGTTTTTTTATGTTGTGCTCTCCAATTCTTACCGATTTTAGGAAGATCACATCGACGATGCGCCCAGCTTGGATCTGGATAACAGGCTGGAGTTGTTCGGCTCGTTTGATGTAGTACTCTGCTAGCTTGTTCAGCGCGGTACTGCTCCCTTGAAATCCGGCATTTCTAAAGGCGTCTACATCTAGGATGCTTTGGGTATCTCCAACTTTTGAGATCTTTTCGATGGTTTGGTTGTTTAAGGTGGCTTGTATGCTCTGCCCTATTCCTTGCATGAAGGAGGCGAAGGCCGCTCGTGTAATGATGGACCCTGAACGATCTACAACGATTCCTCTGAGACCTTCTTTTCCATCTTCTCCTGAGACAAAGCCAGCGATGGATGTTTCTATGAAGTCTCCTCCTTTTCCAACCATCAATGTTAGGCGCTCGACGCGGATGCGTACTCTTTCAGATGCAATGTCTCCAATGGCTGTTCCTATGATTCGAGATCCTTTCAGTGCCACTTGAACATTCCTTGGAAGCTTTCCGTTGGCGAGAGGCTGAAGAAGAACGGTATGAGGATCAGAGGCTACATTTACTCCCACACCGCAATCGGCTGATGAGACAAGAAGACACTTGACGACTGTGCCAGCGGGAATTTCATATGAAACGTTCCTAGTAGTGAGTGAGGATTTTTTCCCCCATGTTTTAATCTCATTTGGGATAACTCCAGGAGTGATTATCTCATTTTTTGCGCCCTCTTCTTCTGCGCGAGCTGTTTTGATGATAGTTAGATCTGCTTGTAGTAAACGTGTATCTTTCTGAAGATCCTCATTTTTTTTCTCGAGAAGCGTTTTGTCTTCAGCAAATTGTTTGAGTGAGCGTTCAAGTCGTTTTACATGTTCTTGTAAGTAATCTGCTTGATTTTCTACGAAGGAGAGTCTCACTCTGTCATTAGAAAAGGCGGGGTCTTCCGTGGGAAGAGCCGCCTCTGTATAGTTTGCCGGGATTAATGTTTTTTTCACTATATTGTCCTCTGTAGAGAAGAAGACTCCTGCGACAATGAGAATAATAAGCAGCCCCAGCCCAATGAAGTAATTTCTGAATTGTCTCTTTTTGATCTCTTTGGACATCTATTCTCTCCTTTTTGAAATCAAGAGGGTTGTAACTTCGTCTTCTTCCAACTCTGATTTAGTGGAAAAGACCCAGTTGATCTCGGAGGTTTTTATCCGCTCTTTGTCAACGATAAGCACAGAGACACTGTTATTCCTGATATCCAATACATAGATGTTTTCAAGAGCTCCTTCGAAGACGCCCACATGTTGAATATGATCATTCAAATTGCCCACTTCAATAGAATCATGCGGAAGGAATGAGCGCTTGCCATATCCATGTGGGATTTTTCCGTCTAAAATCTCAGAGAGGGTTTCAATGTTTGCAAGGGAATGCTGGAGAGCAATCTCTTCTATCTCTTCGGGTTCTTTTAAGAAAATGACAGCTGGTTCTTTCTCTGAGGCTGTCACAAGGAAGTCTTGAACTAGTCCAGAGGAAGTTACCACCGATAGCAATTGGGGGCTCTCAAGGGGCCTTAAAACGGTTATAACTGCCTGTCCAAGCTTGCTCATGATGTCGACATTGAAGTAATGGGGATTGGCAATGAGGGTTTCAACACTTCCGTCGATAACAGCTATTCGATTGTGCAGGGTGGATGAAAGGGTGATTGATAGAGCGCTCCTTTCATTGATTGCAACTTCGATAGCCTCCTCTGCTGAAAGCGTTGTGCAAGCCAGAAGAATGGCGATGAGGTATTTCATAGATTTTCCTTCGTAAAACTTTTTAATAGGAGTTTTCCTTCACTTGAACTGAAGATAAGGAGGTATTTAACGTTCTGTTTTTCAATCAGCTGCTTTGTGCCTTCGTTTTTTGGGATATAGACATGAAGCTTGCCCTCAACAAAGGTTCTTATGGTATGGGCATCGACGACCTCTAGGCGACTTGAGAGGGCTTCCCATTCATAAGTTTTCTGATGTTGGAGGGTTTTTAGCTTCTCTCTCTTTAGTTTAGCTCTAAAGGGGATGGCATAGTCTGGTGATACCCACTGAAAAAGCGCTTCATTTTGCCTCTCCCAATTACTTGGAGAGCGATTTAAGATTAGATGTGTCACGTAGAGAGCTTCTTTTTCTGCAGCTTGAAGATCAATTTTTTGCTCTGGGGCTTTAAAGATGGTGATTGTCTCTTGTTTGAAGGCAATGACTGCTAACGCCACCACAGAAATAAGCAAAAATACGGAGACACAAAGAAAGACATTCCTCTGAAAGACAATGACCGAGATCGCGCTTTTTCTTAAGGCTCTTTCCATCATTTCACCCACTTTTTGATGTGGCTGGGCAGAAGATGGACCGCAGCTCTACCAAAAATTTTGTCTGTAGGGAGGTGGCGATAGAAAAAGCGAATCACTGCAAATTTGGGAAGCTTTTCTATGTAACCTTTCACGAAGAAAAGAACTAATAGCGCTCCAAGGATCCCAAAGAAGCTCTCGAAAATAGCTCCACAAATAAACGCTATTGGAAAAAGCGCCAGAGTGGTGATCTTTACTCCCAAAATCCTCATGGGATTGTCTAGATTGTTGAGGATGACTTGAGCCACTTTATACTCCAATGGATGCTAGAAGCATAATGAGTTTAGGTACGAAGAAGAAACAACATGATATGCCTCCATACATGATGATCGGTTGAAAACTTCCGCTCATAACTGTTTTCAAAAAGCCCCATGTCATTCCAAAAAGAAGAACGATTAAACGGATAGATTTTGAAAAGATAGTTCCCATGAGCGTTGTGACTTGGGCCTCGATTTCTGCTTCAGCATCGCAATAGGCTGTACTTGTCGACGCTAAGAGCAGGAATATCCCCAAAGCTCGCCATGTAAGTGGTGATCTAACGATCTGCATGATTTTGTTTCTGGTTGTGTGTGTTTTCATGAAAAGCTCCTTAATTTATCTATTGTTTTTTCATTGAACCATGATGTGGGCTCTTGGTCTTCCTTCTCTGTCTGCTCGGG
>SDBT01004869.1_pt1 | contig 22691 bp, 38 predicted proteins | sample 2277101 | NCBI WGS metagenome assembly SDBT01 (sample SAMN10404973, study PRJNA504765) | marine sediment metagenome | isolation source: marine sediment core GS10_PC15, 103 cmbsf | place: Arctic Ocean: Southern Knipovich Ridge | collected 2010 | reverse complement strand
ATACTATGCCGTGCTCACATAAGAGAAAAATTTTGCTTCTAAAAAACTCTACGAACTCGAAAAACTTTTGTTCGTAAAAATAAAATTTATTTTAACTAAGAGCCCATTCCCCTTTCATTATCATAGCAGCCACGATACGGCCAGTGGCTTCTGTCTGTGCTGCTCGTTCTTCTTTATAGGTTCCATCCGATCTTGATGTTACGTCCTTAACGACTTCATGTACTAATCTCAGTGCTTCTTCAAGTCTGTCAGTGTGAAACAGTTGAATCTTTGGGTCTTCCATCTTAGTCTCTCCATCTTAATCTGTACCGGTCTTCATCTTCTCTTTCGTGGCATGTTTCCCCTAACGTCCATTCACGGAACTCCATTCCCTGATTATCAAAGTACTGTATCAAGTCATCATAAACCAGTGTATCTTGGATAAGTACTCTCACAGGCAGAACGCATGAGTGAATGAAAGCCCAGTGATTTTGCTGATAGTTGTCTACGCCCCTTTTGGGACTCCAGTTGATACCGTCAATGCCAGACATCTTCATCATATCTGCTTCTTCTCTGGTCAACAGGTCGCCGTTCGTGTATACATAGACTATAGTATCAGGCTTCCGGTATTTGAGCAGACTGACAAACATCAATAGCTTGTGCATGTCCAGAGTCGGCTCACCACCAGTAATAGACACTACATCATAATGAGCATTGGCAACGTACATCGGAGTCACTTCTTTGAACGTATCCGACAACTGTTCATCCTTCATACAACAGAACTCACAGGACCGGTTACATTCGTCAGTGATCACAACTCTTGCTGTTGGTTTATACTTTGTTGCTCTGTTCATCAGATACCTTCCTTTCGATGATCTCCATACCGATCTCGAACAGCATCTCAGTGAACACATGCACAGCTGCCGCCTCCTTCTCCGTATGCCAACTACGCTCACACACAGTCTGATTCAGGTCGTCCTCAGTCTTCACAACGATGTTCTCTGCATCACTACCGTAGTATGGCACAAAGTTAGTCACGTTCAGCATGTGGAAGTGCTTCTTCATATCACTAAGCCATTCCAGTGTATTACTGTAGCTGTAGATGTCCTCACCCGGTAATCCAATGATGATATTGGGTATGACATTGAGACCCTGACTAAGAAGCCAATGAGTCGCACAGTTAATAGTCATGGGTGTCTGTGCTTTGTTGTATTTTTTCAGGATATGTTTGTTGTATGACTCAACACCGATCTCCACGTTGACAATATGTAATGCTTTCAGGTCTACACAGTTGTTGATGAACGTGAATACCTGAGCCACCGATGTCTGCACAGTGAAGCCCCGGAACTTGGGATTAAACGGCTTGATGACATCATATAGAATCGACAGGTCCCGGTAGTTTGAAGCTTGTCCAAATGTTTTGTCATTGATGTACACCAACTCAAAGTCCAGAGGCATTAGTGACGTGGCCTGTTGTAGTATTTCAACAGCATGGTGCTTCTTCACCTCGTTGTCGATGGAACAGAATTTGCAGTTATGTCTACAGCCCTCAGACAGAGCAAGACGAGGGATACACTTCATTGTGGTATATAGCCCACCATTCCACTCTTTGAACAAATGGTAGTCGGTCCCATACCGGTAGATGACATTGTGAGCAAACTCTATGTGGATGAAGTCCTCTATAGACTCGTACCATTCGACGTTGTAAAACCCACCAAAAATTTTCTCAAATTCCTCTGAGCCAATATATCCGCCCAGCACAAACCTGCTGTCTGGATTGAATTTAATCAATCTTGCGAGGATATGTTTGTTACAGTCCAGTACCGATGCAAAGTACACATCAGCAGATGGAATAAAGTCAGTGTGGTCGTCTATATGATACAGTTCTTGTTCCGCATCTTGATCAATAAGAGCACATGACAACTGAGCAATCCATGTAGGGATTTCCCAGTAATGCTCTGGCCGGTAGTAGCCATGCTTTGCCATGTTAGGCCACAGTGCCTTGTAATAATTGTCGGCTGGGTTATCCTTGTCATCAGGATTCAACAGCTTGTCCGACACTTGCAAGAAACAATACTTCTTGTGCATAACATTCCCTTTCAAGAAATAGAAACACGTTAAGGTGACTGATGGGACTCGAACCCATAATCCGCAGAATCACAATCTGCTGCTTTATCCAATTAAGCTACAGCCACAAGACGGTGGTGGGACTCGAACCCACGATCTCCCCTTGTTCAATACGGCTCACCGTCACCAACCCTACTACACAGCCTTTGTATATAATTGTGGTCAAACCATTTCATCTGCCTTCGGGCATTTCGCTCGTTACTTCAAAACATCTTTATACTTTTTACTCTCATAGTATCCGATTATGAGAGGCCGTAAGGTCCGGTGAGACGGCTGTTTGTCTTTGAAAGCCTGAAAGCCGTCACCCATTCCATTGTCTCGGTTTTGTGTCCATGCTAACCGGTCTGTTGAACTTGCCATTGTTTTCATACTGCTACCTCCTTATCAGCTTCATACCATACCGTTACCACTGTCCCCCATTCGTTCAAGGACTCAGTGATGTTAATGATTACGTTTTCTTCATCAGCCATCCAGACCTTGTTGGCAAATTCTTTTGCTTCCCGTCTTGTTAGGTTTGGATGCTCGTTAGACAGCAAGGACATGAATGATTCAAACCATATTCTCATGCCAGTCTCCTTCGCTTGCTTGGACGGATGAAGGGGATAGCAAACTCTTCAAGCATTTGTCTTGCACAGATACGCCTGAATAAATGAATCACGTTGGATGCTCTTGCTGATTTGCGTATGTTGTGCTCCATACGCCGCCTGAGCCAGTTAGGACACGGTACAGTCTCCAGCGAATCGCCAGCATGTACAGTCACACCATTGATCTGCACCGGTTCCAGATTGATGTTGAAGTCCTCTGTTTTCTTCCGTCTGTGTTTCATGTACGTTTCCTTAATCTATGTGAACCACGTTTAGTTATATAGTCATGTTTTTGGTGGATGAAGTACTCACCTTTTTTGAGACCAGCTTTCAGAGCCTCAATCTCACCACGTTTGCGAGACGGAAGCTTATTGACCAGACACACATTGTTTTGCCTGTTGGGTCCATACTTCCATAGTTCAAAGGTCTTGTCGGCTATCACGCTCATACCGCCTCCAGTTAGAATGTTCCTGCTTGATTGCGACGATTGTTGTGGTCTCTTTGTGTTGCATGTTTAGCTACTATAAGACAATAGCCAAGGGCTTTTAGCTCTTTTAACAGAGGTGCGTATTCGGCAGGTGTGGCTGGTTTTGTTTTATGGATGCAGAGATGATAGTCAGCCCCGCCGTGTTGACCTATGTGCATATAGGAAGAGCATAGACCACCATTTACATCGGCTGGAACTTCGGGGAAAAGAGCCAGCACCTCAAAAGGTTCTCTAAACTGCCGGAAAATAACCTTTGTTGTGCCATGAGAACCATTGTGCCTGTTCAGATTCTTTTTCATTAGAACACTCCATTCGCTGCGTCAGCATAAGAGTAAGGTATCTTGCCTACAGACGAGACAGCCTTAGCCCATATCATTGCTTGGTATTCTGCCGGTCTCATACCACGGTGGCGAGCCAGCATCTGTATTGCTTTTTCCATGCGATAGTATTCTTTACGCCTTATCCTATTCTGTTTGAGACCAAAGTAGAACAGTGTCCATGAGTCAATAGTTACACGCTCAAGATCACCACGTAGATTAGCTGCAAAGGCTGGGACTTTCCAACCATGTAGCGGTTCTCCGGCTAATGCTCGGTCGGTGTTCAAAATATGAGCAGGCATCATACTAGTTTTACTATACTCATTGCCCTTCTTGAAGCTGTTGTAGATACGGACAGCCAGATTCCAATTAGCTCTCACCTGTTTGCGTGGTGATGTAGCTGCAAGGATATCACAGAACAAGTCGGCATCATCACCGAATCGTTCTACAATAATTGCTCTGCTGTCTTGATACCATGAACTCATTTAGCTTCCTTTACTGAGTTACGATAGAACCACCGGGGACAGTCATTGTGGTTGAGACAAGTCACTCGAACAGTTTGACTAAAGACAGGAGGTGTATTTCTTACCTTTATGTCACTCATGTCTCCACGCTGTTGTGCATTGTTAGCCACAATATTAGCGGCCAGTGATGAGTAGCAATAAAATACCAGTTTAACCTGTCGTCCATCGTCTGCTTTTATCCACCATGTCATAAAATCATCGGTCATGCTTACGTATTGCATCATTTGCTTGCTTCCTTCCAGTCCACTACCCTCTGTATTCTCAGCCAAATATCACCTTTCAAAACAATCGGTCAAGCAAAATCGGACAGAATGCGTTTCAGGGCCGTTTCGATATGAGAATCGTTGAGGGTATTATAAATTTCCCTGTCTGTCTGCCCGAACTTGCTTGCATGAAACATAGACCAGCAAAACGATATGAACTGGTTATTAACAAACTTGACGGTTTGACGGTGTTTTTTAATGGTTTCGAGACTGTGGGCAGACATAACAACGTCAATGGCGTTTGCGAGCCTACCGAATGTTTCCTTGCTCATTTTCATAATTACACCCCATAAAGGAAAAAATTTCGTTTCAATTACCATACGATATCAGTTTTATTTTGTTCGTTAAAATCCAAAGAAAATAAAAAAGAAAAAACTTTCTTCCTAATATATCATACAGATACAGGAACGAATTTATTTTTTAACCCCCTTAAATCCGGTAAAGTAAAACGGGACATCCTTCAAAGTGAACAGGATGTGAACGGGTCCAATGTTGCTCAGGATGTGCTCCATATTGATAAGCTGATTGAAGCACGATGCTGAACTAAGTGATACGCAGTGAAAGTGAGAGCACGGCTGCTCGGTATATTACTATCTTGCTCTGCTTAATCCCTGCGTAACTCTCTTCCAAATCACAGACACATGTTGCCGTAACCCTCTACCCTGTGGGGACAGGATGATACCATCGGGCATAGTCTACCTGTGTGTGTATGAATATTATCGGACGGTCCGATAACTAACAATAAAAAGAAAATCAAAAAAAGAATGAACAGAGCAAAAACAATCCCGTATAGTTAATAGTTGAAAAAATTCTTTTATAACTTAATAGGGGAAAAAATGGAAAATGACAAGTTAATGGTGTTTGATGATGAAAATATGGGTGTTTGTCCTCGGTGTAAAAATCTTAAGCATTCTGTCGGTTCTAAACTGATTATGCACCCCCGATGCTCGTATGAAGTAGAAGTTTGTGGTGAATGTTACGCCGATTTTATTAGACTAAACGACATCTTTTTTAGGGGATTGATATAATGGCAAAAGCAGAGTGTTTTGATTGTGGTTTGGCGATTGACGTTTGTGTTTGTGCAGATAATGAAAATGGGTGTTCTTGTTGCAATCAGTACGTCGATAATGATTGTACTCTTGACGGCGGTTGTATCTGTCCGAAAGATAGATAAGAAAAGTTTTTTCAAAAAAGAATGAACAGAGCAAAACTCAAAACGTATAGATAAGTGAAAGTAAACAATTTTTTATTCTTTTAAGGAGTTTGTACAATGAAGGTAACAGAAACAAAAGACTCGTATAACATCGAAATTCCCAAAAACCCCAAACCGGTCGTATCGACAAGTGGCAAGAGTTTCATTCTTGCTTCGTCCGGGGGATTCTCTCAAACCGGATTGTCGGTCGGCGATTCTCCCATCTCGGCGAATGTCACGTTGACGCACAAGAATCCCGAATACGTCAAACCACCGAAGTAAACAATCGGGCGGAATCATTGGAAAGGCAGGCCTTCGGGCTTGTCTTTTTTTATATCCACAATTATTTATTATCGGACGTTCACTGCTGCCGTTTTAAGCCTTCGGATAGTTGATCAATAGCAGACTGCCGGCCAATCATTTTAACGAAGCAGACGGCAAGCAGTGGCCTAATTTCGTGAATTGAGAGATTGATCAAACACCCCAAAATCGTTATCTTTTACGAAAGAATTCGTCAAAGACTGGAAAAAGGGAGAATATACAGAAGTGCAGGCAAATGGGATAATCGTTAAAAGCCGGTATAATGCCGGGCAAACACAACAAGCGTTTCAGTGCGTTCTATCGTATCCCCCTATATGAGAGTAAAAGAAAGGGCCTATAAACCATTGCAGGTCTATAGGCCTTGTGTAGGTGTGTATCGTCGTTTAAGCCTAATAATCCAGTATTTCTTGTATAGCAGCCCTTATTAAGATGGTGTTTGTTTCCGTGTCGATGATGTTTCCATCATCCAACTTGAGGTATCTTTTGTCATTGTTGAATGAAATACCAATCACCCCCGATTCTGTGTTATAGTCGGGCCGGTACCGACTCCGACAGTCGCTGTGTACTTCTGATTCTTTTGAGCAAGGGCAACCAACCCATCCCTTCTCTCTTATGGCATTGTTGTCTTTTACACCGGCTTTATAACCAGCCGCATACTCTTTCGCTTTTTCTTCTGCTCTCATACTATCCCCGTTGTGCAGCTTGAGATATCTTTGTTTTGGTGTGCTTGTCAAAGGTGTTACTTTTGCCGGTTTATACCGGCAGTGAGAACAGCTACAATATCCTACGTGCTTTTTGCGTCCAGCATTGTCATACTTCATACTATCCCCTTTAACATAATGCGATTAAACTAAAAACAAATAGCCACGCCAATACCTTCAATTCTGCGATATCATTAGTTCCCATTACGATTCACCTCTCTCTTTTGCCTTCCGCACCTCTAACGCGATATCTGACATTATAGAATCCCTTGCCATAGGCTTATCAAGATTGTATTCGCCTACATCAATCGTCAACAACAACACTGATTCACTGTTCACAACGTCAATTCTCATTTTCCAATCCTCTCATAATAATAGTTCAAAAGCTTTTTCAAACCGGCCTTGTCTTGAGGTGTGCATGTATGTAGTTGACGCAACACGCTATCATACTTCTCTTGTGTTGACACCATACGCAACCGATTAAGTGCTTGTCTTGCTCTTGTCATAGTATCCCCTATCAATTAAACAATAGATACAACAAAGCATACCTTATCTATACTGGTAGTCAAGTGGTTTGTTCAGATAAACTTTGACATCCTATCATTTATTTTCAATGCCCGGTTGGGTGGTGTCCTGTGGTGTGGTGTGGTGTGGTGTGATTCTCAGCACTTCTGCATTGGGACGGTCCTATAAGATGGAACGCGTGTATCCTATCAAGAACCGGGGTACAGGTCCCCAACCGGGCGAGTATTCTGTTCAGCAGGGTAAGTTATCGAGTTAGAGAAAATTTTTGAAATTTTTTTATGGGCGTAATCTGCTACCTCGCCTTAGTCGGCACTATATAGGGCTACAAGAGGGGATTATACTACTAATATGCAAAGCATATCGACTAATAATATAGAATCTTTGAGAAGGCTATTTGGGGGGTTTTAAGCTTATAGGCCCTTGGTTGGTATAATCGCATGGATAATTGCAGATCGGCCCTCCAGTGGCCTGCAAACTGCCTTCCTTGGCTGGCTAACCGGTTACTTGTAGTACGGCTCAAGTCCATCCGGGGTAATGACCTGCAACACCCCACCGAAAAGACAGTATTCGCCTATTCTGGACAAGATATCTGGATGATAGAGCCAAGCTTCGATCATAACCGGTTCGGCCTTGGGCGGCTGCTCCTTATATAAACAGTCGTTAAATACGATAGGAACGCCCTTAAACTTGATCTCATCCTTGCGAATCGGTTCCTCATCTCTCTCTGTCTCCAAATCTTGAATCATGTTTTTGATCTGACCGTCAGCAGAAGACTTCGGACGTTCCTCTGTACCCTGTATCCGATAGCAGTGACTCCAGAACACGATACTATACTTCCGACATATCTGCTCCAACTCGAACAGAAACTCTTTCTCTCTTTGTTCTTCAATCATTTGACACCTCCTTTGGGGGATTTTTCTGGAAAGCCAGAAACGCCTTAGTTGGTTCTCTTTTCATAGGATTGTGTTGATACTTGGACACTTTGGATAGGATGTTTCGGTATGTGGCAAGTTCTTCAAAACCACTCATACTCTGACCTTGGGAAGAAAAACCACAGGACCCATTATCAGCAACGTCCATAACCTCCAACATCTTTTTAACTGCCGCATCGTTAAATTCACTCATTTCAACTCCCTCTCAAGTTTCTCTGCAGTACACTCCGCAGGTGAAATGTCAGTACGCCACCGGCTGAACCTTGGATGTCTCAGGCTGTACCACTCACCCTTACGAGTAACTTCCTGACACAGCACTTCAAGAGGGTCTCCGATCATGTGAGGACCGTGCTTGGTCATGTAACAACGAGTCTCGTCATCCATCCCACCAGCTTGACCCATCTCTATGATTGCTCCGTGTTTGTTCAAGACACCGAACTTGATCGCACCAATCAGACCTTCATACTTGCCCTTGCCTCCGGTGAAGCCGGTACAGATAACATCGACCTCAGTGACCTGCTTGACTTTGTACCAGCCCTGACCATAAGGTGCTTGCGTATCCTTGAGCATACCGCCCTCAAACCCTTCGTTGATCAACCACTCATAAGTCTTCATGTGGTCCTGGCTAATCATTGACGCACCAATCTCGTACCGATCTGACAAATGCCAGTACTGTATAATCGCCTCAGCAGTTTCGTGATCACCGATGAATCTCTTCATGTGTGTCAAGTGATCTAAGAAGTTTTCTTCCAGTATCTTACGTCTGCTACTTTCCTTGTAGCCACGCACATCTTGACCATTAAGGAACAGGATATCAAAAAGGACCCAATGCAGTTTACCATTCTTCTCCTGACGAGCAACAGCTTTCTCTGCATCACAACCCATGATACTCGTAACATCTTTGGAAGTACAGGCATTAGGACTCACAACGATCTCACCCTCTACCACAGTACCGGCCCAACTTTTTAGGTCAAGACCAGTGATATGAGGCACACGATCTTGCTTCTCAACGAACTTGCCTGTCTTCTTGGAGACTCGTCGGCTTTGCAGGATTATTCCATCCTCTTCAATAACCATACGATACCGGCAACCGTCATACTTTTTCTCCATGACAAATGTAGGGTCATTGAACAGCGACTCAGGAACCTGATCAACGTAACCGCCTTTTGCTTTAGCGAACTTGATAGCATTTGAATCAATCATCCTTTGTCCATCCTCTCAATATAATAGTTTGAACTGTCATACCAGCTTTGAGGTTCCACATCTGCCAGTTGAACACCAACCACGCTATGCACCGGCTCGTACCATCATATACGGTGTGTGTGTTGAGGTAAGTATATAGTTCATCCTCTTCGATGGTCGGCTTCAATACTACGCAGTATCGGGTCTGTCGAGATAAATGGCGGAGCTTCTTCCGTGCTCTCTTCTGTTCTCTCTTCGAGTACGTCTTCTTGTATGCTTCCCACATCTTTACTGCCTCCAAAAATTCGGCCATAGTTTTCATCAAACTTCTTTTTGTTTACCGGTCTGTACCAGCTACCCTTACTCATAGTTTACTCCGAGTTTCTTCAACTCGTCTATGCAGTAATTGATTATACTATACAATCCATCCACACATCGGACTTTCACTAAGGCTTCCAGTTTATCCGATTGAGGATTATAATCAACCTCTGCTCCAGCAAAATCTACCTTACTACCAACATCCATATACCCAGTATGAATTATATCCATAGAGGCTTCCAAGTCTGTTACTATCTGGAAACAAGATACTGCATTTGAATCCAGTCTTGATGCAAGTCTTACTTTCGCTGACATCAATCGATTAAGCTGCTCTCTGCCTTTTTCTTGTCTATTCATTTTCGGCAACTGTTCCATAACTCACATCTCCCATCATTCTGATATTTTTGTTTGTACCGATATCAGTGATATACACTTTCATAATCTTGAGACCCATCCCGGCTGCTTCCTCTCGAATGCCAGTCAGTATGCAATCGCTCAGTGCATCGAACTCGTTGATGTCCTCAAACAAATGCTTGCTGATAAACTCTGCTATAATTCCAAGAGACATCACCTGAATGTCTTTATCATAATCAGCAACTTCAAACATAGCCTTACGTACATCAGTGACTCTATACTTGATACCACCGCTTATCACAACATCAACCCTATCTCCTGTCAAACAACTCTGAGGTCTCAGGTCAACTACTTGTGGGACCACATCAACTGTACCGCAGGATTGTACCACCGGCCAAAATAGATACCAGCCCGGCCTCAGCACCTTGATGTACTTTCCTAACGTACTACGAATACCGCCCTCACTGGGGAGAACCATCTGGAGTCGTGGGAACAAATCTCGCAATGCCTCAAGTAAACTATTTAACCATTCCATAATAACCTCCTACGGAAGAATAATTTTCGGTCCCGGTTGCTGACTGTCAGGAAGAATTATCGGGTGATCGATGTCATGCTGAATAGCTTCTGCGACTTGCTGTTTCGCCTTCACAATTCTTTGGTTAGCATACATCAGTTCACGGCCCTTCTGTTCTTGATTGTGTGCTTTCTTACGGCAGCACTGTCTGTACTTCACTGGCGTATCCAATTCCATATTCTCATCACAAGGACAGACTTCGTTGGGTTTCATTTTCGGTTGTGCTTTTCTGATAGTCGGCATTATTTTGCTCCTGAGTAATTTGAACCTATTCCAATTTCAACTTCCATCTTGATTGGTAACTTTGGCATTGCATTTTCCATTATGTCTTTTATAATGGGAGTTGCTTTCTCAATCCATTCTTCATTGATCTCCATAACTATCTCATCATGGATGATCATAATCATTTTGATTCCCCACTCAGGGTGCTCTTTGATGATTAACCGCAGGTTGTTACAGGCACAGCGAATCATGTCAGCGGCCAGCCCTTGAATCAGGAAGTTAAATGCTTGCCTGTGGGACTTTTTCTCGCCGGGGTCAAGGCGTCTTCGCCTCCTTGTAAGAGACTGGACGTGCCAGTTCTCCGTAAGGAATTGGCTTGTTCTGTTAATCGCTGTACGAACTCCGGGGTATGCAGTAAAGAACTTGTCAATACCAGCCTGAGCTTCTTTTTCAGTAATACCTGCATTTTTAGAAATCCCATAGGCAGTGGTTCCATATATAATGGGAAAGTTGTAGCAATTCTTTGCGATGTCTCGCTCATGTTCGTACTTCTTTTTGGCTTTTCCATGTTCAATAGTATCCTCGATTAACTGTTCCCCCTCCAATCCTAAGCCACCCACATAATTAGCGGTCATAAGGTGAAGATCAAATCTGTTCTTGAAGGCATGGAGTAGTGTTGGGTCCTGACTGACGATAGCCAGAATCCTTAACTCCTGTCCACTGTAATCAACACTCAGTAACTTCTTGCCTTCGGGTGCTTCAAATATCTGCTTGAAGTCAAAGGGTAACTGAACTCGTTCCTTTGGATTCTGCTGCATGTTCGGGTCACGACTCGACAACCGACCAGTCTTAGCACCGGTGTTCCAGTATGTTGAACGAACACGACCATCATCTTCTATATGTCCCGGCATCTTATGAATAAAGGAACCGAGCAGATGATCAACGATTTTGTATTTCGTCAGGACATCAATGAACTCATCACCAGCCAAATGAGTAAGAGTCTCTGTTCCAACACTCACCAATTTGTTTAGACCATCAGCACCACCCTTGGTTAAGTAAGGTGACTTCAATCCACGCTTCTCCATAATACCTCTGCATACAGCATCAGTCATTCCCTTCTTGCTGACTATCTCACACTCGCCAGTAAACATATCTGGTTGAATACTGTAGCCGATGTTAGCAAGTTTATACAACTGTATCAACAGATCGAAGTGAGTCTGTGTTGCTTTAATCCGCAAGTCTTCCAGCTTCTTTTCATTTACGAGTACACCGTTGATCTCCATATCCATCAGACAGAACTGGAAAGGCATCTCGACTTCAAAGAATAACCGCTGCATATCAAGTTCGTAAATCTTCTTGTTGAATATCTTATGCAACTCCCATGTCCACTTGGCATCGTTAAGAGCATACTCAAGGAACATCGGATGGTCAAGACCACATGTACTTGCTTCAAGATAGGAGACCGGCGTAACACCGAGATACTTAGCTGCGAGAAACTTCAAACCATGCTGTGAGTTTTCATTGATCAAGTGATGTGCGGTCATAGTACAGAAGACCTTGGGCGTAACATCCCATATACCCTCTTTGTACAACACCTTCAAATCAAAGGGAGCGTTGTGCATGATCAGAGACCTGATCTTGTTCCTGAACAGATGATGCAGGAAAGCTATGATACCGAGTCTCTGAGGATTATTATGCAGATTGATATAACATGCGGATTCTCCATTCGCAAAGGAACAGCCCTCCATTTGTAGTTTACGATAGATCAGAGAGTTTGTCTCAGTATCAAAAGCACACACACTGAAATCTCTTCGATCAAAGTAGTCTGTTATATCTGCAAGTGTATAGAGTTGACTGTCCATTAGAACTTCCTCAGGATTACCTCATTGTTAAATGTATCGTGTGTACCATCGTTACTGATAGAAGACATATCTCCAAACCGGAATGGTCTACGTATGCTCTGCTTGATGTAGGTCAGTTGCTTTCTCTTCTTCAAAATGTCGTCATGTATCCACGGTATGCGTTTGTATATACCATCAAGTCTACTCTTAACTGCATACCTGCTGATCTTCAAGTGTGCTGCTGCTTGGCCTAATGACAGGCCCCCAGCGTAGGGATGTATCAACAATAGTATCTCCCTTTCTTTTGCTGTCATCTTTGGAAGTCCGTCACCTGCACTTAACAAAGGTCCTCTGCCACTCATAGTAAAATCCTTAAAATCCGAAGCGAGTAATTTCGCTTTCCATCTATATATACGTTTCGCAGAATTGTTTGTTCGCAAAAAAATAAAATTTCTTTCTCTTGTGGTACAGCAGTATAGTATAACCGAGCAGCCGTGCTCTCACTTCTCATGCGAATATAATCTAAGGCAGCATCCTGCTACCTGATAGAGTTATCATTTTGGATTCATCCGTGAAAACTTTGACCCGTTCGCATCCATGCTCACTTTGAAGGATGTCCCATTTTACTTTACCGGAATTTGGGGAGGTAACTCAAAGTAATTTTAAGTCCAGAATTAAACGGAACTCTATGTAAATAAAGGACTTACATCAATTTTCAGAAAAACGGAAAGAAATTTTAGACGACTTTTTTGAGGATATCGTTGCGTTTTTGCTAAGATACCTCCCCAAAACACGGTAATATATAGAGGGAGACCATTAACTATGGCTACTAAACTATGCAAGACATGTGAGATTACCAAAGACACCAGCGGTTTTCAGGACAGAGAGGACAGTTGGGGACTGTATGATATGTGTAATGAGTGTCGTATCCAGTTGGATATGCACAAGACTACACGTTCACAGAGACGGTTCATCAGAAAGACAAGAATGTTTTATGTCCGGGGTGATCGATGTCTACAGTTGATAGCGTAATTAAACGAAAGATACGTAAGGGTGCAAAGTACGATATGTCTTTCGTGCAGATCGCCTCACGTTTAGTTGCAGCCGGTATGACCGAAAGAGAAGTAGGTTACGTACTTGGAGTAAAGCCTGCCACTGTCAAACAGTGGAAGCAGCGTTACAAAGAGTTTGCTGATGCAACTAATAACAAATCCTCCGCAAAACAAATAGCCGTGGCTCATCTTATTGCAAGTGGTCTTCAAGCTGCAATGGGTTACGATTATGAAGATGTTGATCAGACCTTGAAGAGAGTTACTAATCACAAGTGGGACCCTGACAACCCGGACTCAGAAGAGTTCATCTTCATAATTGAAAAAGAAACTCGTAAAACAAAACATCGCCCTCCTGATAAAGACCTGTTACAGTTCTTCCTACTCAATCTCACAGACGAATATACCAACACGAAAACTATCAGGATTGACGAAACCAAGAAAAATATAAATTTGAATATCACTGGTCATCTTGAGTCCTCTGATATTCGTAAACTTGCTGGTGCTGCTTTCAAAACTGCTGACGACATGGATAAGTCAACGAAAAGAGTTGAAAGCAAAATTATTGATGTGGTTGCTGACGAGGTTTGCGATGACAGCAGCATCGGTCCCCCCGTTGTTGGTGACACCGCAAAGGTTGACAGCAAGCTCAACGATAAATTTCTTGAGAGTATTAACGATGACGAATAATCTTCTTGATACCCCAGTAGATTTCTTCAATCAGATTCCATCCGACCCGGCTGAGAATATAGCATGGCGAATGACCTTCCATGAGAAGGTTGCGAAGGATGAGGGTATGCAGAAAATCTATAAGGAACTTTGTTGGGCGGATATTAAGATTCTGTTCAACTCAGCACTTTGGGTTTACGATGCTGAGGCTCCTACGGGATACCGGAACAGACCTTTCATCCTCTGGCCTCATCAGGAAGTTGCTGTTGATAAAATACATAGTAGCATATTGAATCAGAGTGGCATGGTTATTGACAAATCTCGAAAAGAGGGAGCGACCGAGATCATCTGTAAAACTTTTGCCGGGCATTTTCTACTTGACCCTGAGAGTAACTTTCTTGTAGGCTCAAGAAATGCAATGCTGGTTGATAAAGGTGTTGAACTAATCGATGGTAGGTTGATTGGTCTACATAAGACTCTGTTGCACAAACTGTGTTATGCTATCAACACATTACCAAATTGGTTGAAACCTGATGTATTAAAAACATTCATGTTATTGCAGAACTTGGACAATGCTTCTGTTATCTCTGGAGAGGCAACCAATGAAAGTTTTGGAGCAGGTGATCGTCAGAAGGGTGTTCTGATTGACGAGTATGGCCGAATGGATTATAACATGGCTTTGAATATCAATGATTCCATTCACGATACTTCTGATTGTGTTATATTCAATTCTACTCACTTTTGGGGTGTGGAGCATCCTTACAACCAGTTGATCACACAGAAGTTTGGTGAGATACCGGTTATCAAAATGCCGTGGTGGGAGAATCCGACGAAGAACGAAGGTCAGTATCTTTCTCCTGAGCGTAACAAAATAGCAATACGGGACATGAACTACTACACCGGTATATGTCCTCAAGTGTTTAACAACATCGAACCGATGGAAGTTTTCGATATAGTCAAACTGAGAGAAGAGAATTCCAATAAACCTTGGGCGGCTGTCCTCGCAGAGATCGAGTTCAAGTCTGATGGTGGTGACTCTAATGAAGGTGGATGGCGTAGTGTTTGGTATGATAAGAAATGCCGGAAACGTCGAACAAGAGACATCGCCTGTAATCTGGATATGCGGCCAAGAGGCTCAGGTTCCTCTGTGTTTACACCATCAACATTGCACAGAATGAGACAAAGCTTTGTTTCCCTGCCGAGATTCAAGGGAGACGTTATACTACGTAAGGACCACCAAGGACTTGTCAAGAATGGCAGAGTATCGGCAGGTGGTGTTGGTAGACTAAAATGGTGGGGAACACTGACACATGGCCGACCTGATCAGACACACAATTTCATTATTGGTGGCGATATCGGTCTTGGTCGTGGTGCAAGTAACAGTGTCCTTAGTATCGTCGATGTCAATCTTGGTGAGGAAGTTGGTCAGTGGGTTGACGCGAATACGTCACCGGAAGACTTCGCAGATGTAGCCATAGGGTTATGTCATTGGGTGGGTGGAAAGAACAAAGAACCTTATCTGATATGGGAAGCGAATGGTATTGGTGGGGTATTTGAGGGACGTATTGCTAAGAACAAGTATCCTTTTGTGTATGTCCGACGAGACGAGACCGCCAAGCGAAAGAAGAAGAAAAACAAACTGGGATGGTGGAGTTCAAAAGGCCCGGAAGGGACCAAGTACCGTTTGTTGATGGATTTGGATGTAGCTTTGAAAGAAGGGCTGTCTAAGGTTCCTTTGTCAAAGCATCTGATGACTCCCTGTGAACAGTCAGTATCAGAGATGGAGTCATATATGTTTAACGGAGCAGGGACACCACATCCTGCAAAGACATCGGAGGAAGACGATGACTCGCAAGCAACCGCAGCACACGGAGACAGAGTTATTGCTCTTGGATTATGTTGCTTGGCTATGAAGTATCAGACCAAGGCGACCATTGAGAGACAGAAGGATAAGGGCGGCAACAGTCTTGGTATGCGTATGCAACAACGGAAGCTGACAAGGCTCGCTAAGAAAGCAAAACGGTTTATCTACTAAGGTATCTTATGGGTTCTGTAATCAAAGAGAAAAATGTTAGACTCTCCTTTCCGAAAAGGATTGTAAAGGCGACACAGAGTTGGCAGAAGATCATTCGTCCTACTCTGGCTAAACGGGCTATGATGCTTAGGGCTTTAGAGTCTGGTTACTATTCAGGTGAAGAGGAAGGTTCTAATAAGAGCCACCCAATTAACTTGATTGATCGTGGACTCAGTATTCTTATCCCTTATCTGGTTATGAGCAACCCGAAGCTTTTGATTACTTCGAGAAAAACAGAACTCATGCCATTCGCTGCAACAACTGAGTTAGCATTCAATCATTTGATTGAAGAGATAAAGTTCGCAAGGAATTCACTAAGACCGGTTGTTCGAGACGCTATGGTAGGTCTTGGGATTATGAGGACTGGCATTATGAGAGCGTCCGAAGTTGAGATTTTTGGGCACACTCATGCAATCGGTCAAGTATACTCCGACCCTGTTGATGTTATCGATTACATCGGAGACCCTTCTGCCACATGCTTTGAGGGTTTTGAATTTGAGGGTAACTTCTACCGGATGCCAGTTGAGGCTGCAAAGGAACTATTCCCACGTTATGCAGATATTCTGATTCCTTCTTACAGACTACATGGTGAGGTTGATCAGTATAATCCTGAGAGAATCTCAAAGGGTAGTTTAGAGTCCAATGAATACAGTACGCTGAAAGAGTATGTTCAGCTTATGGATATTTGGGTTCCTGACGAGCAAGTGATTATCACAATCGAACCGAAGTCGGCAGCTATTCTGCGAACTATTGATGCGGCGACCCCGGAGGGTGGACCCTACGACAAGTTGTTTTTCAAAGAGTTTCCCGGAACAGCAATGCCTATTCCTCCTGTGTGGTACTGGATGGATTTGGACTCTACACTAAACGTGATCGTCAATAAGATGCGGAAACAAGCAGAGTCCCAAAAGACTGTGCTTGCCTATGAAGGTGACGCTGCTGATGATGCTGAGAGACTTGCTAATGCTCCTGACCGAAAGGCTATCAAAGTATCAAACGTAGACGGCATTAAAGACATCAAGTGGGACGGCATAGACCCACAGCATTATAACTGGATTCAATACCTTGAGCAACAGTACTCGATGCAAGGTAACAATCTGTATACTCTCGGTGGACAGAACACAGGAGCAGCTACACTTGGACAGGACCAACTATCCTTTGCCAATGCTTCTAAAAGTGTTGATGATATGACTGAATCTGTATATGATTTTGTCAAGAGCATCTCAAATAAGATGACTTGGCATTTCTGGAGTGACCCATTGATCTCTGTCCCTGAGATAAAGAGGATTGAGGGATATGGTGAAATACCGGTTATCTTTGACCGGGCTGCAAGAGACGGTGAGTTTTGGGATTATGAGTTTAATGTCGAACCTTATTCCATGCAGCGACTATCTCCAAGTGTGGAGTTCAACAGAGTACTAAGCTTGCTGACACAGTGGATATTGCCTTCGGCTCAGATCGGAGCATCTCAGGGTGCAGCACTTGATGTACCGATGGTAACAAAGTACTTGGCTAAGATGGCTGGTATCCGTGGGATGGACAACTGGTACAAGACGGCTGTTCCCAGTCCGGGGCAGGAGTTGAATCCATACTCACCAACACAGGGTAAAGTAAAAACAAAAGACGTGCAGGATGGTCGAACAGGAACGAATCCAAATTCGGCGGCTGCTAACTCAAGACAGAAAACTTTGAAGGACGGCACACAGCCATAAGGGAGACAGAGCATGAGAGACCCGGAGAAAAGACTGTACGATTTAGAAAACGCGGTTTTATTGTATATGAAAGATAAGCCTGTTACTATATCGGGATACATACTAAGAGGGAAAGAAGGAGCTTTGATTTATAAAATGCTTGGTCTCATTTGTGCAGAAGACAATGATGTTGGACTGTATTTTGACAACGGACAGATGTTTTATGAAAAACATTACGTAACTTTAGTAGATTAGGAGACAGAACATGAAGAAGTTTTATCTTTCGTGGGTACTTGGTATTGTTCTTATGTTTGCCGGTTGTGCTATCATGGATTCAATCTTCATACCGGAACAGGGTGAGATCAAAAGTGATACGGTCAAAGTAGTTGATGGTGTTACGACTGGCTTGGTTGCCACTGGCAATCCCATAGCTGTACCGACTCTGGCTATAAGTGGCGTACTTTCTGTAATCGCAGGCGTCTATACTAACATGCGTAAGAAACAGAAACTCGTTGCGGCTGATGATAAGTATGAGCAGACCCGCATCGTTACTGAGTCCATCGTAAAGGCTATTGAACTGGCTTCGGAGATTAAAATAGCAGGTGGCGGTGAGACTCTTGGTGATGTTATTAAGGGTAATGTGGAAGCCTTGCTAAAAGACAAAGATGCTTACGTGATCGGCAAAACAATCATCACAGCACTGAAAGAGAGGGAGTAATGCCAAAGGGAATAGGATACGGCGAAGCTTCAAAGATGGGGTTTTTCGGTAGACTGAGGAAACAAAAGAATACCGATGAGACTGAAAAGGTTGTGAAGGCTTTGATAAAATCAGGCTTGACTGAAAAAGAGGCCAGAGCCAGAGTTGATAAGCCCAAGAAGAAAGGGAAGAGATAATGGCTGCAAGTGCAACAGTAAACATCATGGCAGAACTCTTGGGTCTTGGCAAGGATGCTGATTTCTTGGACAGATTTACATTGACCGATACTCCTGCTCTGCATACAAAGCAGTACAGAACACAGGCTGTAGCAGACACAGAAGAAGTTCTTGATCTTGGTGGTGTTGGCACTGTTGACCTGATTGTTATCAAAGCCGTTACAAATGATATGACCGTTGATACAAGTTTCAATGCGGCTTACAGTTCTGAGCAGATTGTAAAGGCAGGACATATTGCAATTTTTCAGCCGACCGGCACAGTCTACATCAAGAACGAAGACGCTGGAGAGCAGGTGACTTATGAGTATCTTGTCATTGGAAGATAGCTTTGCAAAGCACATAAAGTTTGAACGGCATGTGTGTGAGCAGTTGCTGGAGATCAGTCGGCTAATCTACGTAGAAGAAAATGCTATGAAGCCTTGGCCTACCGCAAGTGATGTGATGAAGCGGAAGGAAAATGCAACCGCCGATAATGTCATGCAAGAGATACAGGCAAACATTGATTTGCTTCGGCTGTCAATAAAGTATCTTAACTTCGATGTTGGCTGCTTGAGGCGTGAAGCTAAGAAAGGGAGATAGATGCCTATATACAATTTTGTTTGTGAGGATTGTGATAACATTGTTCAAGAGTTCTTCAATAGAAGCGACGAGAAGACACCGCCTATTTGCGAGTGTAGCGGCAAAATGGAGATAACATTCAGAGCAATGAACAGCCTCGGTGGTGGTCATAAAGAAAGAGTTTCAACCGCCCTTGGTGTTCATGTATCACAAATACAGGATGGCTCTGTGTTTAAGGTACACCCCGGAGCAAGGTTCAATCACAATGGAGATATGATACTCAAGGACTTGGGTGAACAGAAAAAGCGACTCAAGGAAAGAAATTGGGTCGATAAGAATGAAGGCAAAGGTTGGTATTAAGGGAGACAAAAAATGGGTACGAATTTGAAGGGCATGTATTTTGAAAAGGACTTAGGGGACGGGACCACGATGAAGATCATCCGTCTTCGTAGACCCGATGATGAAAATTGGGCTTTGGCTATTGAACTGAGAAATGGAACCAAGACAGCAAGATGTTTCCTTGAGGATGTTGAGGGTGTTCCTTTTGTTCAGGAATTAGCCGATGCTTTGGTTGATTATCTGGAGGATGTCTCCGAGATAGAGATCGAGAAAATGGAAGAGGACGGCGAGGCATTTATCCTGAGAAAAGAAGAAGAAGCAAAGAATAAAAATAAAGACAAAGTAAAAGCGTAAGGGAGATAGAACATGGCTGATGATGACAAGAAGGTTGATGATCAGACAGACGGTGATAGTACAGAAGAGATGGTAGACGGTGTACCCAAATCGGTTGCCGATGCTATTGACAAAGCAAATGACGAAAACGCCGACGATACCGCCGATCAGTATGAAGATGCCGACGACGATAACAAAGACGTTGACGATAAAGCTGGTGATACCAGTGATGACGACATCGATGAAGATGTTGACGATGATGCCGATGATGATACCGAAGAAGATGACAAAGTTGAAGGTATCGAGGTATTGGGTTACAGTGCTGAGATGGTTCAGAAGCTAAACGATGTTGACCCTAACATTGTAAAGGACATTCGAGCATTGTTGGAGACTGAAGACGGTAAGGATTCTTCTGAGGAAGAAAGCGTAAAAGTCGCCAAAAAGACTGAAAAGGTTGAGACCGAAGGGCTGATTAGCGATGAGGCAATGACTGAGTTGGAGAAAGAAAATCCGACAGTCGCTGCTGCTATGAAGGGTCTCAGTACTACAGTCGAAAAGCTTACTACTACTCTCAACACTGTCACAGAAGCAGATGAGAAGAGAGCCGAGCAAGCTGTCAACAGAGAAGCGTATGACAACTTCTGTGATACTAACAAGAGGCTGGATAAGATGGCTAAAGATCATCCTATCCTTGGACAGTATGACAAGCTTCCGCTTAATGGCGATGGCGTACCTGACGAAAGAAACCGGTCCGTGCAGGCACGTGCAAGAGTTTACGGTCAGGCAAGAGCCTTGCAAGCTACGGGAGAATTTGGGTCATTCAGTGAATCACTGGATACCGCGATCAGTCTGTTTGAGGGTAATAATTCAGAGCAGAAAGCCACACGGAAAGTTGCTGGAGAACTGAGAGATCGTTCCAAGCAGATTACCACCCGGCCTAATCGTAACAAACACAAACAGAAACAACCAAAGCCCGGCACGGATGCTCACATGGAAAAAATTGTGGGCGATGCCATGACAGCGGCAGGTGTCGAGTAGTAACGAAAGGGTAATGTAACAATGAGTGACATAACTATTGAACAAGCCATTGACGTAGGCCACGCAACTCTCGCTTCTTATCGTAAAGAGGCATTGCAGATGACGTTCAATGACATCAGCCACGAACTGTACAACACATGGATGCAGGCGGCTGAGCGTGACAGTGGTGACTCCATCAAGGATTTCATCACTCTGGCAGATACTGGTAATGCGAAGATGATCTCGCTGTGGGAAGAGGATACCCACAACACCGTCAATACGGACCATGAGATTAAGGTTGAATGGGCACACGCCAGTACTAACTTTGATTACAACCGGATTGAGTTGGCTATGAACGCTGGTAACAAGGTTCGTATCTATAAGTATTTGACCGGCAAGCAGTTGAACATGTACCGTGAGTTCGGTGAGCTTTTGCAGGTGAAGTTGATTCTTTCTCCCGCCAATGCAACCGACAAGAAAAACCCCCACGGTCTTGCTTCGTGGTTGAGTCTTGGTACTGATGACAGTACTGGTGCGTGGACCGGTTACAGAGGTCGTTATAATGACGGCTCTGGTACGGCTTACGATGTTGGTACGATCAGTTCGAGTTCGACTGATAAGCCTCGTTGGGCTTCCTACTACGCCGACCATAATGGTCAGTTTGGTGATAACCTTCTGGACCTGCTTGCAAGAGCAACACGGAAGACTCACTTCATTCCGACCATGCTTCCGACAGCAGTTGCCAAAGAGACGGGTCCCCAGCCTTTCCGTTATTACAGTAATGATAACGTGATCGGGAACCTTGAGGCTATCGCACGGAAGATGGACGACAATGTTGGTCCCGACCTTGCAAAGTATTTCGGTCGTGTGTTGTACAAAGGCGTTCCTTTCATCTATGTCAGCTTCCTTGATGACAGTGCTTCCTATAGCCCGATCATGGGTACGGACCCGATTTATGGCGTCAACCATGATTTCTTCAAGGTTCGGATTTTGAGAGAGAACGATTACGTTTTGGGCAAACCCTCGAAACGTGACGGCTTCCACAACATCCTGACAGTACCTCTGGATGTATCACTGGCGATCACTTGCACGAACCGTCAGCGTGGTGGGTTCCTGATTTCTCAGCAGTAAGAAGTAACCTATTATCCGGGGAGGCTTGTAAACCTTCCCGGTTCCACCTTGCTCAGCATATTGTAGATTGGAAAATAATTTTTGTTAAAGGAAAAAAGAAATGAGTGACCCGCAGTTTGGCACAAATGCTGCCAGAGAACGCAAAAGAGTGTACTACGAAGGTAGTGACACTGTTAAAGAAGGTATGCCAGTTGCATACAATTACGACACCACGTCCAATATCCTTGGTCTTGACACAGGTGTTACACCCGCAGTCAAAAGAGGCACAACGACTGAGGGTGGACAGAATGAAGGCAAGTTCCAGAGAACGGAACTTTGTACCGAAGCAAACAAAAAGTATTTCGCTGGTGTTGCTTGTAGCGATCAGGCTGGTTTGGTCGGTCCTCGTTGGATTGACATCTACGTGGCGAACGGCTCGATTGTTCCTGTCCGTACCGACAAGAGCATTACAATC
>SDBT01004868.1_pt1 | contig 22694 bp, 25 predicted proteins | sample 2277101 | NCBI WGS metagenome assembly SDBT01 (sample SAMN10404973, study PRJNA504765) | marine sediment metagenome | isolation source: marine sediment core GS10_PC15, 103 cmbsf | place: Arctic Ocean: Southern Knipovich Ridge | collected 2010 | reverse complement strand
CCGGTATACCTCATTATTTCGCCTGATCTTCCTTTGCCTGACAGACCTATTGCACCAAACTATTTTCAGATTTTTTTAATTATTCATAATTTTGGCTTGACATTTAAAACATACCTTTTTATTATGCTTTTTATATACTGGTAAAAAGCCGGAAAAGATTGAATATTATATTTTTTCTTATAGTATGATAAATTTTTGGCATACTATAAGGATATTAATAGTAATGTAAACAAATACTTTTTCATCAGGTCAGGTTAATTTCTTATGCTGATAAAAAACAGAAGATTTTCAGGCGGTTACCGGTTCAGTAAGTTTGAAGGAGAGCCCGGAGAAAAAATAATTGAAAACCCGGTCCCGCAAAAAGTTATCATCCCGCTGAAGCAGGGGTTTGGAAAAGAGGTCGTGCCGGTTGTAAAAAAGGGCGACGCGGTTAAAGCAGGACAGATGATCGGGAACGACGCAAATTCCGTATCGAACCCGGTCCATTCTTCTGTCAACGGGACTGTTGAAGATATCCAAAAAATGGCCTATCCCGATGGTGAAATAGAATCGGTCATAATACATTCCGACGGCACAGACGGATGGCAGGCTTTAAAGGGCCAATCTTCTGACTGGAAGAAACTCTCCGATGAAAAAATCGAAGAGCTCATCTATTTATCCGGTGTGGCAGCCCTTGACAGTGCCGGGATCCCGACACGGTTTAACAGTTCGATCGTCCCCCCGAAAGATATCAAAAACATAATAATCCAGGCCGCCGGCGACGAAGTATACAATTTATCCCCTGAAGTACTATTTGAAGGTGACAGGCTAAACCAGTTCATATACGGAATACGGCTTTTGCGAAGGGTCATGCCGGGAGCCGCTGTCCATATCGTTCTCAACAAGTACCTTAAAAAACTGATAAACAAAATCTCAAGCCTTTCAAGAGACTCAGACTGGATAAAGATCTACCCGCTTGAACCAAAGTACCCGCAAAGCTGCAACGAAGTTGTCATCCCGACGGTCCTGAAAAAAAAATATCCTTACGGGTTCCTACCGGCAAGCATCGGGGTCGTGGTACTTAGCGCGCAGACAGCCTTGCATGTGTATGAGGCAGTTGCGCTCGGAAAACCGCTCATAGAAAGGACCATCGCTCTATGCGGGCCCGGTTTTGATGAAAATCTCCATGTCAAAGTCAGAGTCGGAACACCGGTAAACGATATTATCAGCCCAAATGTGAAAAATCCGGAAGATTGCAGGTTTGTGACCGACAGCACCATGAAGGGGAATACAATAACCGATACCGGACTTCCCATCCAGCGAACCTGGTCTAAAATAGTGGCGCTCCGGGAAAAAAAAGAGGGCGAGATGCTGTCTTTCGCAAAACCCGGATTTGCAAAAGATTCATATTCGATGACCTTCGCCTCCTCATTTATCAACTTTAAAAAGAATGCGGACACGAATATCCACGGCGAAGAGCGCGCCTGCATTTCCTGCGGCTTCTGTGAGCAGGTGTGCCCGGTGGGAATAATCCCCCACCTGCTTTTCCGATACACGGAAAGGGACTTGGTTGATGAGATCCTGGTAATATACAGGATCTATAAATGCATCAACTGCAACCTCTGCACATACGTGTGCCCATCAAAGATCCAGGTTGCCGCGTATATAAAAGAGGGGACAGAAAAGCTGCTGGAAATGGGGATTGATTACACCGATCCGGTGAAACAAAGTTTCGAACTAAAAGGTCTTGAAGAATATAAAGGATTGACTGAATGAACAACTTAAAAATGAAATACGACAAGCTGACAAAAATAAAATTCATGAAGTATTTCAAGACGATCACGGACGTTATGGAGGGCATCCTGTTCGGGGTCGGGAAGGTGACACGCGGCGCGCCGCACATTCTTGACAACCTTGAGATTAAAAGATACATGTCCATTGCTATTATTGCTCTTTTGCCGACTGCTGCTGCTTCGATATATTTTTTCGGTGTAAAAGCAGTATTAATAATCCTTGTTTCCTACGCCGCGGGCGGATTTGTGGAGGTATTAAACGCGATCATCCGTAAAAAAGAGATCGAGGAGGGCTTTCTCGTAACCGGTCTTATCTTTCCGCTGATCCTCCCACCCACGGTCCCGCTCTGGGTCGTTGCTGTCGGGGTCATGTTCGGGACTTTATTCGGCAAAGAAATATTCGGTGGAACAGGCCGGAATATCTTCAACCCCGCTCTTGTCGGCAGGCTGTTCGTAACCATAGCGTTCCCTGAAATAATGACAACTGCTTTTATTGCACCATTCACGGACGCGGTCACATCAGCTACACCGCTCGTTTTGTTCAAAACGACACAGGCTGTCACACCCTCACTGAGCTTGCTTTTAGGTACATCCGCGGGAAGCATGGGGGAAATATTCAGGATCGGAATAATCCTGGGCGGGCTGTTTTTAATGTTTACGAGAGTCAGCAACTGGAGAATACCCATTTCATATATAGGTACGGTTTTCGTCTTTGCTGTTATCGGAAACAGTTTTCTCCCCTCTCGCTTCGCGCCGCCCCTGTTTCAAATACTCACCGGCGGTCTTCTTTTCGGTGCAATGTTCATGGCGACCGATCCGGTAACATCCCCTTACACGAATACAGGGAAAGTTATATTTGGCATTCTGACGGGTGTATTCACTGTGCTTATCAGGACCTTTTCCGGATACACAGAAGGGGTAATGTTCAGCATAGTGCTCATGAACGGATTCGCGCCCCTCATTGACCAAATGATAATCACAATAAAATACAGGCCGGGAAAAAATGAAAGATAAAATATTAATGGTAATTTTCATACTCGTTTTGGGGAGTATTTTAACAACGGCTCTTCTGGCTGTTAATTCTTATACGACCCCGATCATTGAAAAGAACAATGAAATCGCTCTGAAACAAAGTGTGCTGAGGGCACTTGAAATAAACTTTTTAGAAGAAAACACGGAAGATGTCTTCTCCGAGAATATCGAAGTTACCACCAGGGAACAAAAGGACTTTTATATTTCCAGGGAAGGAAATATCGCGTTTGCGTACACTGGATCGGGGCTGTGGGGCCCGATAGACGGCGTTATCGGGATCAAGCCTGACTTTGAGACGATCAAAGCGGTAACGATCATTTACCAGGAAGAAACACCCGGGCTGGGGGGAAGAATATCGGAACAGCAGTTTTTGGACAGATTCAAAAATAAGACCCTTGTCCCCGACCTGTTGATCACTTCGCCCGGCAAAGCCGCTGCTAAAAATGAAGTGGACGGTATTTCCGGAGCAACAATGAGCTATAAAGCGTTCGAAGCTATTATTAACGCACAATATCAGGAATATATACCTCTTATCAAGGCAGGAAATTAATGAGCCCAAGCAAATTCAAGAGTTCAGAAGGGTATAAAACAATCGTAAACGGCCTCTGGCGCGACCACCCTGTCTTTTCCATGGTGCTCGGGATCTGCTCCGCTCTTGCGGTGTCGAACAGGGTGGATAACGCGATCGCCATGACCGCGAGTGTCACGTTTGTGCTTGTCGCCACCGCAATTATCATCTCGCTGCTGCGGGGCATGATACCGATGCGCGTCAGGATCATCACGTTTATGATAGTTATCGCGACATTCGTGATCATAGTCGATAGATTTTTAAAGGCATTTTTCCCCAGTATTAGTACTGCCATCGGTCCATATGTTGGGCTGATCATCACCAACTGCATAATTATGGGAAGGGCGGAAGCCTTTTACATACAGAACAACGTACGCCTATCCATTCTGGACGCGCTGGCAAACGGGGCAGGATACGGATACACACTTATCAGCATTGCAATAATACGTGAACTGCTGGGATTCGGCAGCCTTCTGGGGATACGGATAATGCCGGAAGGGTGGACCAACTGGGTAGTAATGTCCATGGCCCCGGGCGCGTTTTTTCTTGTCGGTATCTTTATATGGTTTACAAGGACTCTGGCAAAACAAGAATCTTAAACGGGAGGCACCATGCTCCATTTAATGACAATATTTATCGCAGCCATTTTTACGCACAACATTGCGCTCACCTATCTTCTTGGGATGTGCCCTTTTGTATCCCTGTCACGCAACCTGAACACTGCTTCGGGAATGGCATTCGCGGTGATCTTTGTTGTAACTCTGACAGCCGCGGTAAACTGGCCCATATATCATCTCATACTGGTACCTACCGGGAGTGAGCTGATCTTTTACATAGTCTTTATTATTATTATCGCTGCATTTGTTCAACTTGTAGAAATGATCATGGAAAAGTTTTTGCCGGCCCTTCAGGCTTCGTTCGGAATATTTCTGCCCCTGATAACGGTCAACTGTACTGTGCTGGCTATATCTCTTTTCATGGTGTTGAGAGATTACACTTATGTGCAGACGATCATTTTCGCTTTCGGTTCGGCAGTCGGCTGGATGCTGGCCATTGTGGTGGTAGCCGCCATCAATGAAAAGCTTAAGCTGATCGGTGATATACCGAAGGGTTACAAGGGAGCCGGGATCATCATGATCATCGCGGGAATAATAGCTTTATCATTTTTAGGATTCGCGGGGATGGTGAAAATACAATGATCTTTATTCCATTAATTATTATTAACCTGATTCTGCTGGTAATTACGATCCTGCTGGCTATCGCTGACCATCTGCTTGTCACCTATGGTGAGTGTAAAATTACCCTGATTCAGGAAGACGAAAGGAAAGAGATTAAAGTACAGGGCGGCAACAATCTGCTCTCCTATCTGACTGCCAACGGCATAAAGATATCTTCATCATGCGGCGGCAAAGGCAGCTGCGGCTACTGCAAGGTTAAAGTGATCGAGGGCGGGGGACAGCTTCTCCCAACCGAAGAGATCTTTATGAGCAGGGAGGAAAAACAGAACGACATCCGCCTTGCCTGTCAGGTGAAAGTAAGGGAAGATATCGATATTTATATTCCCGACTTTATCGAGACGATCATTGAAATGGTTAATAACCAGACTTTTAAGACAAACCGGAGGTGGCGAATAACAATTGATTGAGAACGAAGAAAAACTCGACCAGATAATAGAAGATTTCAAAATCGAGCAGGGCACGATCATCGGGCTCATGCAGGACATTCTTGAAATCTACCGGTACCTTCCGGAAGAGGCGCTTCAAAAGATATCCAGCGAGCTTGAGATCCCGCTGGCAAAACTCTATACCCTTGCGACTTTTTATAATTCCTTCAGGCTCGAGCCTGTGGGAAAGCACCACGTCTGTGTGTGCATTGGAACCGCCTGTCATGTAAACGGCGCACCGAAGATCGTCGACACGCTGGAAAGAGAATTGAAGATCAAGGCCGGCGAAACAACTGAGGACGACCGGTTTACTCTCGAAACTGTTAACTGTCTCGGGGCCTGTGCCCTGGGCCCGCTTGTCACGGTTGATAAAGAATATCACGGGAAAATAGACCAGGGGAAACTTAAAAAACTCCTGAAAAAGTACCGGGAAGATTAAACAGCGTGTTTTTCCTAAATTGAGAGTTTGACAAAACAATATTTCAGAGATAAGATCATACTATGACGCTAAATAAAATAAGAGAGATACTTGAAGCTGAGGAGATATCCGGCATAGGAAGTGCGGGAAAAGAAATAAACACAGTCTGCGGATGTGATTTGATGAGCGATGTGTTGACATTAAATAAACCAAACGGCCTGCTGCTGACCGGTTTGACAAATCCGCAGGTGATACGAACTGTGGAAATGGCTGACATAGAAGCCGTGTGTTTTGTCCGTGGGAAAAAGCCCCAAACAGAGACTATTGAACTCGCGAAAAGAAAAAACATCCCTCTTTTGATGACCCGGTTGTCCATGTTCGAGTCGTGCGGCAGACTTTACACCGAAGGAATACGCGGTTCAGATAATACAAAATGAAACATGAAAACAAAGAGAAAACGATCAACAAGATACAGGAAATGGTATACGAGTTAAAGATCGGTGATGTTATGAAACAGGATGTGATCACAGTCGAACCCGAAACACTCATGAGCGAGCTGAGAACCATATTACGGGACACGCGTATATCGGGTACGCCGGTCGTTAAAAATGATAAACTGGTCGGTATTATCAGTATAGAAGATTTCATTAAATGGCTCACTGAAGGAGGGGAAGACCACCCTGTTGAAAGCAGTATGTCTTCCACAGTTAAAACAGCGTACAGTGATGAGCCTCTTGTACACGCCATCAGTGCTCTTGAAAAGCACGGGTATGGTCGGCTCCCAATAATTGAAAGGGAAACGGGAAAACTGGCAGGTATCGTGACAAAAGGCACCGTTATCGAAGGTCTGCTAAGGGAGCTGGAGATCGATTATCATGAAGATGAGATCCGCCGCTACAGGGCAAGTCATTTTTTCGAGGACATAATTGCCGATAAAACAACACTGATGTTCCAGTACAACATAGAAGGCAATAACTTTTCGAAAGCCGGGACTGTTGCAAGCGGCTTAAAGAAAACTTTGTTAAGGCTCGGGATCGGGCCTGTAATATGCCGCAGGGTTGCTATCGCCGCCTATGAGTCTGAAATGAATATTATTTTTTACACCGAAGGTGGGAATATTACGGTCTTTGTTCATTCAAAGCTCATCCAAATGGAAGTAAAGGACACAGGGCCCGGGATCCCGGATATCGAAAAAGCACTCGAGCCGGGCTTTTCCACTGCCCCGGACTGGGTCAGAGAGCTTGGTTTCGGGGCCGGGATGGGGCTTGTAAACATAAAAAAGTGCGCTGACGAATTTAAAATAAGCTCTGATGTCAAGAAAGGAACTGATCTCAACATAACTATAAAAATGGAAGCATTATGACCCTGAATAAAATTATCGAAGAGCTCGAGCTTGAAACCGTCTACGGCGGTACAGGGCTCGATGCTGATGTTTCGAGAGGCTATGCCAGTGACCTGCTGAGCGATGTCATTGCCAACACCCAAAAGGGTGATATCTGGGTAACTATGCAGATACATCCGAATATAGCCGCTGTCGCCAGCATGAAAGAGCTTTCCGGGATCGTGATAATCAACGGGAGAAGGCCCCAGACGGAAACTTTGGAAAAGGCCGAGGAAGAAAATATACCGGTCATGGTCAGCCGATTACCGGCTTTTGAATTGATTGGAAGGCTGTATAAACTGGGGATTACCGGAATCGGGAAAAATGCATAAGGTGTACAAGGCTGATTTTCATGTCCACACATGCCTCTCACCGTGCGGTGACCTGTCAATGGTGCCTTCAAGAATTGTACTTGAGGCCAAAGCCAGGGAGCTGGATATAATCGGAATATGCGATCACAATTCTTCGGAAAATATAGAAGCTGTACAAAAGGCCGGAGAAAAACAGGGTCTGCTGGTTGTAGGGGGGATGGAGGTAACTTCCCGGGAAGAGGCCCACATCCTGGCACTTTTTGATGACCTGACTGTTACAGGAGAAATGCAGGACATAATCTCCGGTAACCTGTCGGGAGAAAATGATGAAAACGCTTTCGGTGAACAGGTAATTGTCGATGCCGGTGACAGTGTGACCGGGATAAACCCTGCGCTGCTGATTGGGGCAACCGATCTTTCGATCGAGGAAATAGTCGGGATTATACACAGACTGGGCGGGCTGGCAATCGCGTCTCATGTTGACCGGGAGATGTTCAGCGTGACAAGTCAGCTTGGTTTTATTCCGGACAGCATCGGGTTCGACGCCCTGGAGCTGTCCCCCAGCTATTTACGCCGCAGATCAAGCCCCGGGCAGGAAAAAATGGATTTCGGGTACACAGGGTATCCTCTTGTCAGTTTCTCGGATGCTCATTATCCGGAGGATATCGGTAAATCCTATTCTCTTTTTGAGATGAAAGACAAGGTTTTCGAAGAAATACGAAAAGCCCTGTGTGGAATAGATGAAAGAGCAGTCAAAATCTAAATGGAAGATCTTTCACTCCACGTTCTGGATGTTGTAGAAAATGCCATCATAGCCAAAGCTTCGAGGATCGAGATATACATAAGGGACAATAGAGACGAGGGTATACAGACCATAGAGATCATCGATAACGGCACCGGGATGGATAAAGAAACGGTAAAAAAAACCCGTGACCCTTTTTTTACCACAAAAAATAAAAAGACCGGTCTTGGTATTCCTCTTTTTGCTCAGGCGGCAAAAGAGGCAGGGGGAATCCTGGAAATACAGTCAGCCTCCGATAAAGGCACGAAAATAAAAGCGACTTTTAAGCTCGATCACATTGACAAAAAACCTCTTGGAAACATGTCTGAAACCATGAGGGTATTAAAGGCGACACATCCGGAAGTCGAATTTATTTACGAGTACATTGTCCGGCCATGAACCGAAAAATCCGTTTCAGGCCGGTATTTAGAAGAGAGAGGTAAATGTTTATGAAACTAAAACCCGAAGATCTTGATAAAATCAGTAAAAAAATGAAATCCGTAACAAACCTCAGGGACGGCGCCGGGAGAGTGAAGATAACTGTCCACATGGGTACCTGCGGGATCGCCTCCGGGTCGAGGAAAATCCTGAGCGGGTTTCTTGCAGAGCTTGATAAAGCCGGAGCTGATGACATTATTGTTACCACATCGGGATGTGCCGGGCTTTGCAGCCGCGAACCCATGGCGACTGTTGAGCTGAAAGGTGAGCCGCCTGTAAAATATGTTGATTTGACAGAAGATAAAGTCAAAAAAATTTTCGAAGAGCATGTCATGGGCAGAAATATCATTTCCGAATATGCTCTTGCAATAGGAAGCGAGAGGTTGTCATAAATGAAAAGATATAGGACCAACTTGATGGTATGCGCGGGAACAGGATGTGTTTCCAACCGATCAATGGAAATAAAAGAGGCGCTCGAAAAAGAACTGCAGAAACAAAACCTCGAGGACGAGGTCCAGGTTGTATCTACAGGATGCAACGGGTTCTGCGCGAACGGGCCTATAATGGTCGTCCAGCCCGACGGCATTTTCTATCAGTTTCTGACGATAGAGGACATACCCTACCTTGTGGAAGAACATTTCCTGAAAGGAAGACCTGTAAAAAAACTGATGCACACTCCTCCAAAAGAAGAGGCCCCGGTACCGAAAATGAGCGATATCGGTTTTTTCAAAAAACAACAGCTCATCGCTCTCGCGAACAGAGGGTCCATTGACCCGGAAAATATCGATGAGTACATAGCAAAGGACGGCTACAGGGCTCTGGCAAAAGCGCTGACCGGAATGACCCCCGAAGATGTAATCGAGGAGATAAAAAACTCGGGCCTGCGCGGAAGAGGCGGGGCCGGCTTTCCAACGGGAAGAAAATGGGAGTTCTGCAGGAATGCCCCCGGTGAACACAAATATATTATATGCAACGCCGATGAGGGAGATCCCGGGGCGTTCATGGACAGATCGATAGTTGAATCCGATCCCCACTCTATCATTGAGGGAATGGTTATCGGCGCCTACGCTATCGGGGCTGCCTCCGGTTTTGTGTACATAAGGGATGAATATCCTCTTGCCTTAAAGCGTTTGGTTCACGCCATAGCTCAGGCAACGGAATACGGCCTTCTCGGAGAAGACATCCTCGGCTCCGGGTTCAATTTTGAGATTTCCGTAAACAGAGGAGCGGGTGCTTTTGTATGCGGGGAGGAAACGTCGCTTATACACTCTCTTGAGGGAAATACACCGGAACCGAGGACAAAACCCCCCTTTCCGGCTATTTCAGGTTACAATGGAAACCCGACCAATATCAACAACGTAGAAACCTGGGCGAACATTCCCCGTATTTTATTACGTGGGGCAAAATGGTATTCCGAGATCGGGACAGACACAAGCAAAGGGACCAAGGTCTTTTCTATCGTCGGAAAATTGAAAAACACCGGCCTGGTTGAAGTGCCTATGGGGATCACCATGAGGGAGATCGTGTATGACATAGGCGGCGGGATCCTGAACGATAAAAAATTCAAGGCCGTACAAACCGGAGGCCCTTCAGGCGGATGTATACCCGAGCACCTGCTTGATACCCCTATTGATTACGAGTCTTTGACAAAAGCCGGGGCAATAATGGGTTCCGGCGGTTTGATCGTCATGGACGAGGATACGTGCATGGTTGAAGTCGCCAGGTATTTTTTGTCATTTGTGCAGGGCGAATCCTGCGGAAAGTGCCCGCCATGCCGCGAGGGGACCAAGCACATGCTCAGAATTTTAACCGAGATCACAGAGGGAAAAGGAAAAGAGCATTATATCGACCTGCTGCAGAAGATGAGTATGTCGATCAAGGACACCGCACTATGCGCACTTGGAAACACAGCTCCCAACCCTGTTCTCACTACGATCCGTTACTTCCGGGACGAGTACGACGCTCACATAAAAGAGGGCCGGTGCCCGGCCGGGGTGTGCAAGGCCCTGATCACATACACCATCCTTGAAGACAAGTGCACCGGCTGTCATCTTTGTTTTAAAAACTGTCCGACCCTGGCCATCACCGGTGAGGCCAAAAAAGTGCATGTAATATCGCAGGAAAAATGTATCCAATGCGGGATGTGCTCCGATGTCTGCAGATTTGACGCAGTGAGGTGTGAATGATGATAAAATTAACGATAGACGATAAAGCTGTTGATGTTGCGGAAGACACAACACTACTGGAAGCCGCAAAATCCTTAAAGATCAAAATCCCGACGTTATGCTATAACACTTACCTGAAACCCTACGGCGGGTGCCGCATATGCCTTGTAGAGATCACAACTGCGCAAATGGGCGGTCACTCCAGACTTGTTTCTTCCTGCACATACCCTGCTGAAGAAGGGCTGAAGGTGTTTACAGCTACTGACAGGGTAAAACAGGGGCGGATTTTTGTGCTCGAGCTTCTTCTGGCAAGATGCCCGGAATCAGCCGATCTCAAAGCTTTAGCAGAGGAGCTTGGCATTTCCTATGATGAGACCATGGACGAAGTAGGAAATTACCTTATACACGACGCCCCGAAACCGGAGGCTACAAAGTGTATCCTTTGCGGCCTTTGCGTGCGTGTCTGTGCTGAAGTCACAAAAAGGAACGCCCTGAGCCTCGCCTACAGAGGAGCAAACAGGAAGGTAACCACACCTTTTAATAAAATATCCGAAACCTGCATCGGGTGCGGCTCGTGCGCGTACCTCTGCCCGACAAACACGATCACTGTCGAAGAGGCGGATTAAGATGTTTCAGGTTGCCCGGATCGTGGGGAGTTAACATTTTTTAAAAATTATTGACCACCTCCATTGGAGATGGCTTCCTTTTGGCAGTGGATCTTTGCCTTTTAATTAAAAATACGGAATATGCATACTTTAGACTCAATAATATCTGAAAAAGACCTTGTTCTCAGGATCAAATGGTTTATCAGCCTGAGGTGGTGGGCTGCCTGCGGTGTTGCGGTGATCCTCACTTTCTCGAAGTTTATTTTGAAGCTGAACCTGCCGTTTCTAAGTTTGTATATTGGAAATATAATACTGTTTGCTTACAACCTTCTTTTTTTATATATAAATTCCACATTCAAACAGCAGGACATATCGCATAAAAATAAAAAAATAAAATTATGGGCAAATATTCAGATATTTCTGGACCTGTACATGCTTTCGTATTTTATCCATTTCGCAGGAGGCCCGGAAAACCCTTTCTACTTTTATTTCATTTTTCACATGGTAATTGCGAGTATCATATTATCGAACATTGCAGCGTATTTACAGGCAACCCTCGCTGTAATCCTGATGGGGGTTATTTTTTCCGGTGAATATTTCGGTATTATTAATCATTATCACCTCGATTTTGTTATTCCGGAGGCATTTTGCTTTTTATCGGTCAAATACTTTTTTATCATTTTCATAGTATTTATTTCCACACTTTATACTACTGTCTATTTTGCGACTTCAATTGTCAATAAAATGAGGTCAGGAGAGGTGGATCTTGAAAAGGCCAACAGGATGCTGAATGAGAAGGACAGGATAAAATCAAAATATGTTGAAACGATCTCCCATGACATAAAGGCCTCGCTCTCGGCTATCCAGAGCTGTTTAAATGTGGTGCTGAATGGATTGACGGGCCCGATCAAAACAAAGCCCAGGGAGATGATAAGCAGGGCGGAGTACCGAAGCCGCACACTTCTCTACTATGTGAAAGAGCTCTGGAACCTCTCAAGCATGCGTATAACAGAAGAAATAGAAAAGAAAAATATCCCCCTGCTTTCAGCGATAGAAAAAAGCGCAGAGCAGATGAGAAATATGTTTGAAGAAAAAAAACTTTCGATCACGGTCAATAACGAAGCCGGAGATACTGTTGTGTACGCAAATGATTTTCTTTTAAGAGAATTGCTTTTCAATTTGATCCAGAACGCCTGTAAATATAATACAAGCGGAGGAAAAGTAGCCATAAGGATGGATGAGACGCGCGCCGGGGGTTTTGTCAGGGTTTCTGTTGCAGACACCGGAATCGGCATTTCAGAGGACTGCATAGCTAAAATATTCGATGATTTTTACAGGGCAAAAAACGCGGAGCAGTCTGACAGGGATGGGACCGGTCTTGGGCTCGCTATAGTTAAATGGATCATTGACACCCATGAGTGGGAGATAGAGGTTGAGAGCGAATTGGATAAAGGGAGCACCTTTACTTTGATAATACCCAGGGGACAAACCGAACCGGGTACCTGACGCTTTACCGGTGCGGTCAAAAGTAAATTAATTCGTTTATAATTAGTTCTTGTTGAATAATTCATATTTTTATATAATTTAAGTACTTCAAGATTAGTCGCGGTGAAACGGCTCAATAAAGTGAGTTGGTGCAACGCCGGGTAAAACCCCGGAGTTGTCGGGCTTGCTTGACTTTAAGCCGGGAGACCCGGAGTTGCACCAAGAACTATTTAGAACCCAAAAACTAATAAAACAGGGGCATGTAATGGACCTCAACTTAATATATGGACCCATAACGGAAGAACTTGCACTTGTAGAGGAGGAATTAAAACGGCAGCTCGACCTGATAACTTTATCACAGAGTCCCATGCATCGGGAATTCATAACCTCGATCCTCGGACATCTGCTAAAAGTCCCCGGGAAACTACTGCGCCCGGCACTTGTCCTGTTATCAGGCAGAGCAGTCAGCAACATTGAGACCGGTAACAATGATCAGCTTATAAAACTGGCAACGGCCGTTGAGTTTGTCCACTCTGCTTCTCTGATTCATGATGATATAATCGACGGTTCCAATTTCCGGAGGCATCAGGTCTCACTGAACAAGCAATTCGGCAACCAGATTGCGGTACTGGTCGGTGATATATTCTACGCTCAGTTCTTTTCAATATTAGTAAACCTGGAGATAAAAAACAAAGTGCACCGGGAAAAGCTTCTGCGGGTTTTCTGCGACACTACAAAAAAACTCTGCTTTGGAGAGATATATGAGCATAAAATAATAAAGTATGGAGAAAATCCGTCACTTGCAGAATACCTGGAAGTCATAGAAAACAAAACAGCATCCCTTTTTTCAATTTCATGCATGGGTGGCGGCCTCCTGTACGGAGCAGACGAAAAAGTCCTGACAGCACTTGAGAAATACGGGCTCTATTTAGGGCTTGCTTTTCAGATTGTTGATGATCAAATCGACAGGGACTCCATCTTCGATACTGAAATTGACATGATCCAAAAAGCGAAAGATTACGCGGGGCTTGCAAAAGATGAAATAGCAATTATACCTGAAAACCCGATAAAAAAAAGACTTTTAACAATACCGGACTTTGTCATTGAGCGGGCAAAGGTAAAAAACAGTCAAAGCTGATCAAAAACTAATTAGTTCTTGGTGCCACTCCGGGCTTGCCCGACTTTATTCACCAATAACTAAAAAAATCCTGACCCGGATCATATAAAACGCATGCCGAAAAACAATCTTATACTGATGCACGCTCCGAGCGTCTTCGATTTTCGTGAACGTTCAACGCTGTGGGGGCCGATAAGCGACCTGGTGCCCTCCAAACCAGTATTCGAAATGTATCCGATAGGCTTCACAACGATCGCAGAATATCTTGAAAGACACGGACACAGGGTGCGCATCATTAATCTTGCCGCCCGTATGCTTCTTGACAATGATTTTGACGTCGATGAATTTATCGGTTCTCTAAATACAGCCTCATTCGGCATAGACCTCCACTGGCTGCCTCACGCTCATGGCTCGCTCGAACTTGCGTACAGGATCAAGCGAGAGCATCCGGCGGCACCTGTAATTTTCGGGGGAATCTCATCTTCATATTTTCACGAAGATCTGATAACACTTCCACAGGTGGACTATGTGCTGCGCGGTGATTCCACGGAAGAACCTTTACGGCAGTTGATCGAGAGCATAGAAACAGGTGAAAAGCCCGCAGATCTGCAAAAGATACCAAATCTAACATGGAAGGATAAAAAAGGGTTCCCGCGGATCAATCCTCTGTCTCACGTGCCGGACAATCTCGATTACATATCGATCGATTACAGTCACTCCGTTAAAACAGTAGTCCGGGATCTAAGTCTGAAAAATATTCTGCCTTTTACAAACTGGCTCAAATACCCCATCACCGCAGTTTTGACCTGCCGCGGGTGCACACATAACTGCGCGATATGCGGGGGGTCATCTTACACATTCAGGAATTTCCTCGGCAGGGAAAAACCTGCTTTTAGAAATCCGGAATCGCTTGCCAGAGATATACGAAGGATCAGCAGCTTCAGCAGGGGACCGGTATTTGTGGTGGGTGATATCAGGCAGGCAGGGATGGGCTACGCAAAAACGTTCCTGAATTGTTTACAGGGAATTAAAAAACCTGTTATTTTTGAGTTTTTTCGGCCGGTTGACAGGCAGTTCATGGAGATGGTTGCAGGGTCGACCCGTAATTTTTTTGTTCAGCTGTCTCCAGAATCTCACGATCAGAATGTCCGCCAATACACAAACAATCCATTTGTAGGTAATTCCATTCAAACATCAATTGAACACATTCTGTCCGTGGGGTGCAAACGTATTGATGTGTTTTTTATGACCGGGCTGCCCGGTCAGACATACAATTCCGTACTGGGCAGCATAGAGTACAGCAACCAGCTCATGGAATATTTTGACGGAGACCCGAGGCTGATATTTTACATTTCGCCGCTTGCCCCGTTTCTTGACCCCGGGAGCCCGGCTTTTGAAAAGCCGCTTAAATACGGTTACAAAAAATTTTGTCACTCTCTGGACGATCACCGCAGGGCGCTTCTCGCGCCAAGCTGGAAATACGTATTGAGCTATGAAACCCGGTGGATGAGCCGTAATGACATTGTAAGCTCAACATACCAGGCCGCACTGCTGCTTAATAAAAATAAATTAAATTTCGGACATATCAAAAACGAAAAAGCCATGCTTACAGAAGAACGGATACACCGGGCGATCGAATTGATGAAATATATTGATAAGCTTGTCGCGACAGAAGATCCCCAGGTAATAAATATCATGCTGTCAAAATTAAGGCCCCAAATTGATGAAGTCAACGATTCGACTGTATGTGAAAAAGAAGATCTGCACCTACCGGTCGGCAGGCGGCCTGTCAGGATCATGAGGAGTTTTGGTCTGGTGGCAGGGGACAGCGTGAAAAGGCTCTTGAGGAGCAATCCTGTCCAAAGTTAAAACCGGCATTTTTTTCAAACATTTAAATACTTAAAATAGCGGTGCTGCTCAGCTGACATATTTATTTATTAGTTTCACCAGCTTGTTGATATCGACAGGTTTGTTCAGAAACTCTTCCGCCTTGATGTCATCTTTGGTAAAATCAAAAGCGTATTCCCTGTTTATTGCGGTAATTACAAAGATCGGCACATCCGGATGCTTTTCTTTTATTTCACCGGCTGCTTCAAAACCGCGGGTTTTTTTCTCAGGGAACATAACGTCAAGAAGTATAACAGCCGGTGATATTTCCGTGATCATCTCGATCCCTTTTTCAACCGAATCGGCGGAGTGAATTTTGAAACCCTCGTACTCCAGCAGAGCGCCCATGGTTTCAAGGATATCTTCATCATCATCGATAATCAGTATTCTGTCGTTTGCCATTCTATCCTCCAAATTTTAGGTTTGATTGAGAAGCTGGCCGAGGAAAATAGATATGAAAAGCAGTCCCCTTCCCCTCCTCTGAATAAACCATGATCCTGCCATTCAAAGACTCAACAGCCTTTTTTACTATTGAAAGACCCAAACCGGTACCGTCTTTTTCAATTTCACGGGCCCTGCGGGACCTGTAAAACTCTTCGAAAATTTTGTCCAGTTCACCGGATTTCATCCCCATTCCCTCATCTTTTACCAGAAAATGAATATCTCTTCTGTCCTGTTCCGCGTTGACAGTGACAGTTGTTCCGCCCGGCGAGTATCTCACAGCGTTGGATATAAGGTTTGTTAAAATAATATTCAAAAGATCCCGGTTTGTCAAAAGAACAAGCTCTTTTGAACAGTTGGAAACAAAGTGGACCCCCTTCTCTTCAGTCAGGTTTTGCATAATATCGAGATTGTATTCGATCACATCCTTTACACGGATTTCAGCCCTGTCGAACTTTACCTCTTCTTCAGACTTCATGTATGAGTAGTCGATCATTTCATCTATTATTGTAAGCAGGTTTTGGGTGCGCCTGTCAGCTTTCGAGAGCGTCGATTTTGTCTTTTCATTTATTTCACCTGTGATGCCTTTTAATATCATTTCATGGAATCCCTTTAATGCAGCCAGCGGGCCCCGCAATTCATGCGTGACCTGCAGTATAAAATTGGATTTTATCTTATCCAGGCTTTTATAACGGTTCAGCTCAACTTCTACTTTTTGACCTCTTCCTTCGATAAGGTTTTTTATACTGGTGATCAGGTATGCCGAAAAAATAAGTGTCGTGCACAGGCCGGCAGCCCGCATTATGAGAAGGTCCTGATAAGAGGAAGGGCCCGCGGCAAATAATGAAAAATGAGGGATTACAGCATACATTTCAAGCACTGTGACCGTGATAATCACGGCAATAAGAGTTCCGACATAGATGAATGTCACCAGTGAAGAAAAAATAAGAGACGTCAGCATAATGTGAAAAACAAAATAATAGGAGAAGGGATTTTCAAGAAATCCGGTAAAATATATTAACATGAACAACAGAATATAATCAGAGCAAACCTGAGCGTGAAAATGGACGCTCATTTCTTTTCTGGAAAAGTTGCGGGATTTTATAAAATAATAATAGATCGTGAAGATCAAGTTTACAAAAAATAAAATCAAATTTAAAGAAAAAAGTACTTTGAAGGAGATGGTAAAATCGATTTTGTAATATACAATCAGGAGCGCAAAAAATACCCCGAAGCAGGCTATCCACCGGAGCGTAATAAACCACCCGATGACTTTGTTTAAATCTGTATACTCTGAAGATTCAATTTTCGAAAATACCCGCACTTATTTACCCGATATGAAACTTTCCATAAATCGTTTTGTTTCAAAAATCTGCTCATCCTTAAACGCTGCAAGCGATTCGAAAAGCTCTTTCTGCTTTACCGAGATCAGTTTGCTTACAATCATCGAATAAAATTCCTTCAGCTTGGCCTGGTACTCCAGTATCTGACTGAAGATCTCTTCCGGCGTCGAATCCCGGTAAACCTTCCTTATCGGTATAAGTTCATCGTCTTTATAATCAGAAGCGTATCTTACCCATTCGGTTTTCCCATAGTTTTTTAAATCGATATTTTTTAACACATCGAGATTTTTCAGCAGGTTGCTCCGTAAACCGGAAACCGCTTTTTTAGATTCTTCATTAGAGAGAGCGAACTCCGCGACATCATAAAAATCTTTTAATTTGCCTTCCCATTTAATTGTGATGCTCAAAATGTCCTTTAAGTCCTTGAAAGAAATCACTATTTTCACCCCTTTTAATTAGAATTCAAATAAATACGTTTACAAAAAGCGTTAAGATTAATAATAAATTAACAATTTTTAGAACTAAATATCTTTATTTAATATAGGCAAACTATATAGCCTGTTTTTAATATTGTCAAATGCAAAAATGGAAAAAGCTATTTACCTATTTAGCACTCATCCCTTAAAAGGAAAAACAACGAAGACCGCTATGTCCCACACAACATGGCTAACGATATTCAATATCAATGAACCTTTCCGCATGTAAATCCAGCCCCAGTAAATACCGCACACAAATGCCGCGAGTACAAGCATTGGATTACCGCTTGATATGTGAATAAAAGTATATAGGCCGGCAGCAAGAAAAAAACCTGGAGCTGAACCATATTTTTTTGAAAGAACCCGCTGTACATAACCGCGCCAGAACAACTCTTCCCCCGGTCCTATGATTAAAAACATCAGCAAAGTAATTCTTAATAGCGAAGCGTCTCCTTTGAACCGGTATATATTGAATATTTCATCTTGTGCAAATGCAAAAATCCATCTTGTAATAAAATCACCGGTAAAAAAAATTAAATAAAGAATTGCCGCTGAGGCAAATCCAATAACAATCTTGATCACAAATTTATTTTTAAAATCATTAATAATCAATAACGAAAAATTCCTGTCAAAATAAAATACGAGTCCCAGCAAAATAACTACATTGGCTGTAAACCACCACCAGAAATCTAAAAAAGCGGTCCCTTTTAAAAAAAACAGGGGGATGAAGAGCAGAAGACTTATAGATAAAATAACAAATATTGGGCCCTTTCCATTTCCAATCCTCACATAAACCACCTTGTGATTGCCGCCTGAAGCAGAAGGGCTGCGGTACACAGTAATCCGAAAAACAGATTAAGTTTTGATGTACCAGCATCAAGAGTGATAAAATCAAAGTTATCCCTGGATTTCAAACGTGTTTTTCCTTTGCGGATCAGTTTTAAAGCCCCTGGAAATGCCAGAAAGATAATTAAAAAAGTAAGGGGCATCTCAGGCTTAAACAGCGCGGCAAGAGTAGTGCTAATTACAAGCAAAACAATAATTCCAAAAGCACCGAATATGAGAGTGCCATAATAGATCATGGATCCTCTATCCCCAAAGAATGAAGCCAGAGTTTTTATCTCTTTTTGAACATCGCTTCCTATGTCACGCCAGTTATTTGCGTGGAGGATCGCTACGACAAGCAGTGACATGGGGATTGCCCACACAGCAGGTACCCATGAAACCTTACCTGTCTGGACCGCCCAGGAACCCATAGCGCCCAGTATACCAAAATCAAGAAAAACAGCAAGGTCCCCAAAAGCATGGTATTTTAATGCAAACGGACCTACGGTGTAAAAAACTCCGATAATGACTCCAATTATCCCTATTATAAGAATAGGAAATCCAATATAATAAATAAGAATGACACCAAGTCCCATGCCAATTACAAGCAGTACGATCGACCCAATAAGGCCGGCTTTTTGGCTTATGTAACCCCTTACTATTGCACCACTTACAGGGGTTATTTCTCTGTCGATGCCCTTACGATAATCATTTACATCACTCAGAATATTCGCACCGGAATGGAGGATTACCATTGCAAAAAGGGCAATTATGAATAAAGGAACATTTAGGGGGGCATTGCCAATGGTCACAGCCATTACCGTCCCATAAACAACAGGCATGGTGGAAGCCGGGAGGGCAAAAGGCCTTACGGCAATAATACATTTCTTTATCAAATTTGGTTTTTTTCCGTTCATGGCCTCTCCTTTGTCTTTTAATTTTGCATGCAAAAGGAATCCTGATATTATATAGTTCCTAATTTCATAAAAGCTGTTAATGAATAATATAACTTTTTCAGTTTAAAGATGTTATTAAAAGTCCCTTGACATTCATTTTTTACCTCCCTAAATTAATAAACATTGCTAATTTCCAAAAACGCGCTCTTAGCGAAAACCAGTGATGTCTAAATATGCTAAAGCAATGAAAACCAGAGCTGAAAATTTAACTCTTAAAAACGGAGATAAGATCGCTATTATCGGATCAGGTCCTGCCGGATCTTTTTTCGCCGATCTGGCAGCAGATATGGCACAGCGTAAAGGGTTAAATCTTTCCATTGTCCTATTTGATTGGAAGGATTTTACTAAGAGTGGTCCAAGTGGGTGTAATCTGTGCGCGGGTGTGATATCAGAAACATTGGTTGAACGTTTAAAGAATCGCGGTATGATTCTGCCAAAGGAGAAGGTACAGCAAAAAATCGGAGGATATTACATCCAAAGCAAAGCCGGCGGATTTTTATTAAAGCACCAGCTGGACGAAAAGCGGATAACTACAGTTTTTCGGGGGAATGGTCCAAGAACATCCACACAAGACAGGAATGTAAGCTTTGATGACTATCTATTGGATCATCTACGAAGCAAGGGTTTACATGTAATACATAAGTCAGTAAAAGGAATCGAGCTCCCGCGGGATCCAGGCAAACCGGTAAGGATAATATACGGAATAGGAAAAGAAGAATTATCCCTTGAGGCCGACCTGGTCATAGGCGCCTTCGGTTTGAGTGAAGTTATGATGAAAAAAATTAAAAACCTGAATTTCGGGTACCGGCCGCCGCACACAGTCCGCGCACAGAACGTGGAGATCCCTCTGAAAAACGACTTTTTGCAGGAGCATTTCGATAACAATATCTTTGCCTATAACTGGAGTACAGCAAAGAGAATACGCGCCGCAATCATAATCCCCAAAAAGAATTATATCACAGTCAACATGCTCGGTAAAAGGGATGTGGATAAAGATGACTTATTAGAGTTTCTGAACTTTCTCGTGGATCATAAAAAACTCCCGAAGAATTGGAAATGGTCCCATAAAATTTGCCACTGTGCCCCAAAAATCGCCACTACATCGGCAAAAAAACCTTTCACCAATCGATTGGTAATTATCGGAGATGCCAGTTGTTCCAAATATTATAAAAGCGGTATTGAGTCGGCATTTATATCTTCACAACTTGCGGTCGAGGCAGTGTTTAATTGGGGTATCTCCGAATCATCCCTTAAGATTGGGTATTTCAGACGTTTAAAGAAAATTATCGTTAAAGATAATTATTACGGCAGAATCCTTTTCAAGATCAATGATTTGGTTTCAAGAAGCGCTTTTTTATCAGGAGTTATGTTAAAAGTAGTCATGGATGAGGAGGGGCATGACAGGGTCAAGCGCATGAGGGGTTTTCTTTGGAACATGTACACCGGCAATATCCCTTACAAGGAAATATTTTTAAAATTTTTAAATCCGGTTCTGCAATGGAGGTTAATAGTTACAACCTTCAAATTGGGCTTTACCATGATTTTTTCAAGGCTGTTCATTATAACAAGGAAAAGCAGGAGTGAATGAAATGATAGAAGGTCATAACGGTAACCTGGGGCCATTGATGACCGGCAGTACTGTTGTAATAATCGGGGGAGGACCGGGGGGTGCGGGATGTGCCATAGCATTGAAAAATCTCGCTGACGAATTAGGCAGGAAGATCAGAATCATCCTTTATGAAGGGAAGATATTCGAAAGCAGCACCCATTATAACCAGTGCGCCGGAGTTTTATCCTCCCCAATTTTGGAAATTTTTGAGACCCAGCTGCGTATACCCTTCCCAAGGGAACTGGTCCAGAGGCAAATTACGGGTTACATCCTTCATTCAGATCACGAAGAGATAGCCATGAAGAAGGAAGGCGATATCACATACGCCGTGAGAAGGGTTAATTTCGATGATTATCTTCTGAAGCGCGCCAAGGAGAAGGGAGTGGAGGTGATTCATAGCCGGGTAACTGATGTGGAGTTCAACAGCGGCTGGGTGATGGTTTACAGCGAGAGCGATAACACTAAAGCAGATGTGGTTATTGGATCTTTCGGAATGGATGACGGGATGGCAAAGATCTTCGAGAGGGCAACACCCTATAGTCAGCCTAGATTTTTAAATTCAATCGTTATTAAAATTCATCCGGATGAGGAGTTTTTGGCCCAATTCGGTAACTTTATTCATGCTTTTTTGCCTCCACTTAATAAAATCGAGTTCGGCGCGGTAACTCCCAAAATGAATCATCTTACAATAAATATAGCAGGTATCGCAATAAACTCAGGATCAATGGACGCATTTCTAAAATACCCCCCGGTCAGGAAGATTCTCCCACCGGGGTTCAATCCGGAGAGCAGCGAGTTGAAATATTTCAAGGGAAGGTTTCCCTTCAGGGTGAGCAAAGGATTCTATGGAAACAGGTATGTCATTGTTGGAGACAGCTCAGGACTACTGAGGCCTTTTAAAGGAAAGGGTATAAATATGAGCATCATTACAGCCGTAAAAGCGGCGAATACTATTATGATGAAGGGCATATCTAAAGAAGCCTTTGAAAACGATTACCTCGTTGAATGCAGGGAGATAATAAAGGATGTACCATATGGCAAAGCCTTACGATGGTTGGCCATTAAAGGTTCGAATTTGGGACTTATGGATTCAATAATAAAACTTGGCAGGACGGAAATTATTATGGAGAATGCTCTTTATAACTGTGTTTCAGCTCATAAATCATTCAAAGAAATATTTCGGGAAACATGGAATATCAAACTTATCCTGAAAATCCTGGGTATTTTATTTAAATTTTTTTTAAAGAAAATCATTTTTGTCCGAAAGATTGATTCTTACAATATGTAACTTATTCTGATTTGTATAATGTTTTCTCAAACTCAATAAATTTTTCGGTCAACTTAGCAATCTGCCCGTAAAATAAATCATTAGATTCTGTCACCACTTTTTCGCAGAAGACGGGGATCCATTGACTGAAATG
>SDBT01004867.1_pt1 | contig 22695 bp, 14 predicted proteins | sample 2277101 | NCBI WGS metagenome assembly SDBT01 (sample SAMN10404973, study PRJNA504765) | marine sediment metagenome | isolation source: marine sediment core GS10_PC15, 103 cmbsf | place: Arctic Ocean: Southern Knipovich Ridge | collected 2010 | reverse complement strand
ACAGCTTTTTCCTGCAGATCATTCTGGGATAAAAACGTCGATAGTTCTTCATATTTACTCATTGTTAAATCTCCTTTTGGTTAATGATTGGGGTTATTTCTTGTGATAAATATGAACTTGCGTTCTTTCAGAATGAAAGAAACACTTGTTTTATTTGAGATTAAAGTTTCCAAAGGAAGCGTAAAGACATGTTTTTAAATAAAATAAGAGGAGAGATAACTTTGACTGCTGATTCTCAGTATAGAGTAAATAAATGATATAAAAATGTTTTTAATAACCCTATGGTTGGATTTAAAATGTATTTTGAGCATACATTAGCTAAAGCATGTGTAAATAAATTTAAAGCAACGGCATATATACGGTATTAAATACTAAAGCACGGGCATATGAGGATTAAATGTTGTTAAAGGTCAATTAATGGTGCATTTAGCCGAGAATAAATATCAGATTATCACGGGGGAAACTATTTTGTAATGCAATCATAAATGGAACTTTGCGTCTTGGCGCCTTTGCGTGAGATTAAATCAAACAGAAGACTAATCATATGATGAAAAAGTCAGATTTTAGCCAATTATTTGATATACTTCGTGACGAACTAAAATCCGATTATAATTTCCGCCAGCAAGCGATAACCATTCCGGATCAGGAGGCAGGCGAATATAAAACAATCCAACCCTGGATCTCATTTGTCCTCAACGAGCGTGATTCAAGCAAATATTTCTCAGAAAAGCATATCAAACAGAATTATCAACAATCGGCAAAAATTGCCCAGTTGAATGATACAGCGGTCCCTGATTATACTCCGGAACGGATCATCTTTGAAAATATCATTCATAATATTTTTAATAAATATTCAGATGGATTCCGGCTAAAAAGAAAATTAACCCCTATTGAAAAGAAAAATATCCAATCGGCTTTGTACCGACATGGTAAAAAAGTCGAACCACGCAGGCATTATTTAAAACTGAATAAGTATTTCAAATTTCTTGAGCCGGATCAGTTTGATAATTTCAGGAAATTGCTGAAAGAGGAGGTTAAAGAAGACCAGTTTCTGTATCTGGGAAATGGAGATACTCTGGATATTTCACAGATTATGAGGTCGTCTTTACGGATAATGAAGGGGGCCAATCCGGAAGAGTTTGCCGCAAGCAAAGAAGCAAGTGAAATAACAGAAAAAAATTATTCTGATAAAATACTGGTCAATAAATTAATTGGTAAGTACCAGGTTAATACTGAGGAGTATACTGAAGACGTTAAAGAATTGTATAATCTGTATGTCGATTTGTTTCGGGCTGGCATGTTCAGTATTCCGGACCCTGATAAAGCTGAAGAACATGCCTATAAAAAAATGGCTGACATATTGGATGAATTTACAAAATGCGTGGTGTATGATAATTACCGGGACCGTATTAAACAATATTACCGGGGAAGAAAAAAATTTTATACCGGACTAAAAAATAAAATCACTAATATGTATCAGAAACTCGATCCCCGCTTCTTCGGACATGTGGATGATTTACTGATGTTTAGTCCGATCATTGCCTTCCTGGCCAATTATAGATATCAGCTGTATGAGATAGAGCAAATTATGGGTAAGGAACGGCTTGCCAAAAGAGGAATATATGAAAAAGAAGCCCAGAAGAATTTTATCCGGAAGTATTATGCCATTTTGAAACAACTAGAAGCGGATCTGCCTTCAAAAGCAGAGGCGATGATGGAATATTTTTTAGAGTATCAAATAAGTATGTTGACAAAGATTTGGAAAACTGGTGATATTGAAAATCGGTTTATTGCTCATTCGATGGATAATATTTTAAAGATTATTTAATGATTATTAATTCTTTGTATTAAAATTTCAATGCTGATTAATTAGATTGGTTTTTTATTCCCCTATAATTCTGCTTTGACATAAATTTAACAATACTTATATTCTTTAATAGGGCATGATTCTCAATAAAAAATACTACATTTAATAGATTTCTAAATCTGTTTGTTGCATGGCACACAGCGCCACTAATTGCAGAACGTTGGGCTGAAGAATAACATTGCTGTAAATCGATTTTCAAATTATTGGAGAAGAAATGAACGGGACAAAGGAAATAATTGTTGTATCACCAGACCAATACAAGGATCTCGCCAGAAAACTTGCTCATGAAATTTCAAAGGTAAACGAGTGTAACGGTGCCTTCTGGGGTGTCAAACAATTCGAAGACAATGAGTTTCAACTTGGCGGCAGCCGCTATGTTATATTTATGGGCAATTCAGACGAAAATCCACTAACGAAAGATTTCCTTTCAGTTATCAACAAAGTTAACAACCAGGCTGGAGCCTGTTATGGATTTGATGGAACTAAGGCAGTAGTATTTGGTGAAGGCAAGCTAGAGCAGATGGATGATTTCAAAGGTGTGCTCAAGAAAAGCGAGGCCATAGCAGCTGGGACAGGTTCATTTTCATCTGTTGGTGCAACTATAGCGGTAACGTCTGTAATATTCTCGACAATCGTATTAATGGTGACTCCTTATCTACTTGTGGCAATGTTTCGTAAGAAGAGAGAGAGAGTATTACGGACAGAGCAAACGAAAGCCGCACTGACTCTTTTCTTGGCCGAGCATTTTGACAAGTGGATTGGCCTTAAAAAGTAGGAGCGTCTTGGATGAATCTGTTTCAAAAGGGGTATGAGCACGTACTGAAAGACATGGGAGGCGTTTCTGGTACTTTTGAAGCGGCAGAATACGTGGCCAAAGTGGAAACAGCGATAGATGACGCGGTTGATGCACTTAAAAAGGAAGCTGTTCATCGCGCAAACGTTCCAGAGCATTATCTTAAAGGTTGGCTCTCAGAACAATGGCATACCGAAACGCTTAAGGTCAGCGGAACCGCAAGAGGGAGATCTGATATATGGGCGAGTGTTCAAGGGAACAATCGCCCCGGCGAAGATATACACTATGGCGATTCGACTACAACAAAGGTGGCGGAGGTCAAATACCACAAGACTGGCGAGGATACAGCTAAGGCTATAAGTCGGCCCGAGTATGCCGGGCGCACAAAAATAATTCCAGGAGATCAAAAAGACTCTGTCCATAGTGCCGCCGAAAAGCTGGCACAAAAGAATCAAGACAGCCGCCCAGGGCAAGCAGCACAATACGATGACACTGCGAAACACGCAGATGACCGATTAAGGGTGGACGATGCGACTTCCAAGCCTCTGGACGAAAAACAAGCCAAAGAAATGGCCAAGGACTTTAAGCGCGATGAAAACATCGATCCTGATAAGTATGGTTTGAACTCCGAGAGCTTTGTTGAATGGTCAGACATAGCTCGACAATCTGGAGAGGCCGCTTTACATGCTGCTGCCTTTTCGGCTGCCCTTGCAGCTGCTCCTCATATTTGGAGGACGATTCACGAATACATTGAAGCAGGTGAATTTGATGTTAAAGCGATCACAGAGCGTAGCCAATCAGTTTTTTGGACCGCAGGCTCAGCAGGTTTGAGGGGTGGTGTGGCCGCAGGGCTCACAGCTGCGTGCAAGACGGGTTTGATGGGAGACTCGCTCAAGAGTATTTCCCCTTCTGCCATTGGCATGGCAACCACAATGACATTGAATGCCATAGGGTATGCAATACAACTTCAACAGGGAAAGGTCACAAGACAAGAATTCGCGCACCATTGTCTGCGTGACACTTTTATCCTTTCAAGTGGCATGTTCGGTGCCGCAATTGGGCAACTGCTGATTCCAATTCCACTACTCGGAACTTTGGCAGGAAATCTAGTTGGTTCAACAATAGGGGCCGTCGCATTTGAGGGAGCGAACCATGTTATATTGGGGATATGTGTGGAATCCGGTTGGACCTTATTGGGTGTGGTCAAGCAAGATTATGTTGTTTCAGATGATATACTTCGTCTTTGTGGATATGATCTGTTTTGTTCACAATCATTTCAGACAAAATCATTTTCTACTTCAAGTTTCAGCGTTCGCTCATTCAGCAACAATTCATTGAGCTTTTTACCTGTCCGTAGAGGGGTTATTTCATGCAACACTGTAGGTTATACGTAAAAATGCCCAACAAGCGGACCAGTGGACGGGCTATCTCCCGCCACTGAGCTTGGTTAGATGTGGGGTAATATAATTATGTATGAGGATGGGAAGTTTGCGGCTGGTTGAAGAGTGATCAAAGTTTTTGATTTAGGGATTGATAGCGTTTTAGTTTGAACTGCTTTTAGAGTTTAAAATCGGTTTGTTGCATAGCGTTTGGCGCTGCTAATTGCTGGTCGTTAGCCGCTTTTTTCCATCTGATAAACAGGTGTAAAAATCCATAAAAATTTGATAATTCTATCAAACTTTTTAGAAATTGTTTATTCCGTTTGTCAATAAAAGAATATGTGAGTAATTTTATTTAAAATCATATTTATATATAGTTATGGCTAATAAAAGAACACAAATTGAACAAGCTCTAGAACAAATGAACCGTCGACAGCATGCTTTGGATTTCCAATACATCGCGTTTCATTTAGTAAAAAATAGATGGCCTGATTTTGGAGCTAATGAATGGTATAGTGATGGTGGAGAGGATGGGATTACTATCCCTTCTTCAGGAAGTGATGGAATAAAAAGATCGCTGGCTTGCTCTTTGACTGGTACACTAACAAAGGTTAAAAAAGATTGTAGGCGGATTGCTGATCGAAAGGAAAAAATTAATGTTCTTATTTTTGTAACATCCATCAAAGTTGATAGATTAATAATTGATGATTGGCGTGAAGAAATCCGAACGGAATTTAATCACGATCTTATTGTTTTTTCTAAAGCTTATATCGTCGCGGAATTGGAAAGACCTGAAAATTTATGGCTATGCAAAGATTATCTCGATTTAAACTTTACTGATGAATCTGATATTAAAATTCTTAAAAGGAAAATTAGAAAGGCAGCATTACAAAATATAGAAAACTGGAAAAATGCATATGGATATAATGATTCTTACCAGATTGAGCTTACTTTAAAACTGGAATTAAAATCGGAAGATAAACAATATGAATATATAAGTTTTTCAAATATATTTGATTTATTACGACGAACCCGACAACTTATATTGAAGGGCGAACCTGGAGCCGGAAAAACAATCTCACTTTTACAAATAGCATCATATTTATTAAGTAAAGATACAAAATTTATACCCATATTTATTTCGCTTAGTGAGTGGTCTGTTAAGGCATGCGACCTTTTTTCTCTTATTGCTAATGATCTTGTATTTAAAGAAAACAATGTATCTATTTCGGAGTTAGAAATATTAAATAAAGCAGGAGAATTAACTTTTTTTCTAAACGGTTGGAACGAGATACCTCATGAAAGTAAACAACAATTAAACCAATTACTAAAAAACGTTGTTCGAAATTCGCCGTCTTCTTCGTTTATAATTGCCACACGAGAGATAGAATTTATTCCCCCAGTAATTAATCCTGATATAGTTTATGTTGAATTTCTTAACGCCAATCAAAGGCGTGAAATTATTATGAAATACGATATTAAAAAGGCAGATAACCTAATTACCCAAATAGAGAATAAACCGGATTTGGACAAAATTACCAGAACACCTTTGTTTCTTTCTAGTATAATAGAAATTTTTAAAAAGAATAACATAATACCAAATTCACGATATGAAATTCTTAATGAATTCATTAATAGTTCAGAAATAGAGCACAAAGTTTCATTGGAAACAAGTGTGACTGAAGGATTTCATGGCGACTATTTGTCATGGCTCGCTGCATCATTTGTAAGAGATGGGAAGACCAGTTCGAATAATAATGAAGCACAAAATATAATAGCCGATTGCAGTGACTTATTGTTAAAAAGTAGTAAAATTGGAAAAATACCTAATGCTAAAAATTTATTGAGTGATTTGGTGCAGTATCATATTCTTGTTAGATCACATGATAAAAATTCCGTCCGTTTTTTACACCAACAATTCCAGGAATGGTATGCAGCTAATCATTTGTATGAACAAGTAACATCAATTCATGATAAGAAATTTGATGAAGATTTAATCCAATTTCAAAAAGAATTTTTGAATCAGCCAGTTTGGCAAGAATCGCTATTATTTCTTGCAGAACGGCTTGCATTGGATGGTAAAGATGCAGAAGAACTAGCTAGCGATTTGATCCGATGGACAATGCCAGTAGATTTGATTCTTGCTGCAAAACTGGTGAGATTGGCAAGTAATAATATATGGTTAAATGTCAAACAAGAACTAAGTTTGATTTTAAGAAAATGGTATGATAACACTGATAAGTATCATAAAAAATGTGCATTATCTGCGATGTTTGCTACAGCATCATCTGATTATTCAGATATTATTATGCCATTAATTGAAAATGAAGATGATCAAGTTCGTTTAGAAACATATCGTTTATGGGAACCATTCACATTACTGTCGATAGATTTTGACTGGCATGCTAGGATACTATCTTGGCCTCAAGATAGAATCTTAGAATTGATCCATGAAATAGGCTGGAATGCAGGACTATCCCATTTAAAATTGATAGCTGAATTTGCTGAATCCGATAACAATATTTCTATCCGTGTGGCTGCATTGCAAATGTTGGCGCTGAACGGTGCGTTTGAAATATTGGGAAAAAATTTGATAGATATAGATTGGTCAGTTGAAAATTATTTTGATTTACTTGATTGGCTTCCTGATAACATTCTCTTGAAAGTCTCCCCGCAAATTAAGGCTAAAATCACTAAATTAAAAAATCAAAAAACACGATTAAAAATTTTATTGAAATTATCAGAAAGTAAAAATAAAGATATAATCAAATTACTTAAAGAAGAGATAGAGAAGAATTCAATAGAATCCAAGATATTAGTTGGAAGCTGTTTACCTCGTATAGCTAGTAGTTCAGAGAAGTGGGTACAAAAATGGATAGGCGATAAATTGGCTAAAGGTCAATTGTGGGAAGACCTATATGTTGAAAAAAATAGTTCTGATTTTGTTGAAGAACAATTAAATATAGTTTTTAAAAGTGCGGATTCCGAATTATTAACAAAACTATCTGAGCAAGTATTTGATAAAAATATAGAAATAGATATGTTTAGAAAACGAATTACAATTTTTTCTAAGATTAATCCAGATATTGCTGCTGAATTTATATTGAAAGAGTATCTCAATATTAATAAAGAAATACGAGAAAACTCTAGTGATGATAAGAAAAGAAATAGAAAAGATATAATCTATTTAGGTATGAGAGAACTACCCTTTTGTTCAAAAGCAAATGCAGTATTGAACTATACAAATTTATATCCAGTATATGAAAATGTAATTAATGTTCTACAATTCCTTGTAATAGATACAACAAATTTTGATAATTCAATAGTTAATTTAACATCAAGAGCAAAGAATCAACTAAAGAAAAAAGTATTTGAGTGGGAAGAATTAAATCTCACATCTCAATTTGATCATGGACAACTTAAAGCACATTTAGCAGAAATACTAGGTATTATAGGCAATTTAAAAGATATTAAGATAATAGCCCACTGGATTAAAGATGATCAAAAAAGAGATGAAAAAGAATACGAAGAATGGAAAATTAGAAGAGAAAATTGGGAAAAAAATAAAGAATGGCCCCCACCAGCTCAATATGTAAAATATGCGAGATCACATCAATACGTAGAAGCAATCACCCAAATCAAATCCAGTGAATCTGTTAATCTTTTAAAAAAATTATTATTTGATTCAGAATATATTGGACAAGCTGCTTATTCATTAGTAAAGATAGCCACGTCCAACCAAGATGATCATTTAAACATACCTTTTTTCAAACCAGATTATAAAAATATACTACTGAAAAGAAAAAGAGAGATAGTGAAAGTATCAACAGAGAAGTTTCAAAAATTATAAATATAATTGATAAAGCAATAAATGAGTTAATTTATAAAAAAGCGAAAAATGAAAGTTTTAATTTCATGTTAAATGAGATATCACTAGCAGCATCAGAACTAGCCCATATTGGAACTGAAAAAAACTTCCCTACTATAATTCAATTAGCAAAGTATAAAGAATGTAGTTGGAATGTTGTTAAGGCATTAGAAAACTTGATCCTAAATGGTTGCGTATTATCGGGTGTCAAGATAAAAAAGTATATTGAACCAATCATAAATAAACACAAAAAAGAGTATATGAGTAATCCGCGTAATGGAGCTGGAATATTACAAAAATGTATTCGAATACTTCTTTTTTCGGATGAACCAATATTGGGTATTGAACTTCTTAATAGCCTTTCGCAAGAAGTTCAATGGCATTATGAAATAAGGGATACAATAGAAGCAATGGGGTATTGTGATTCAGAAGAAGTATTAGATTTTTTAATTACTCAGGAGCATAATTCGGAATTACTTAAATTTAGTTGTCGCGAATGGATTTCAGCTTTATCAAATTATTCAAATCCGAAAGTTCGAAGTATTTTTAGCAACTTAATAAATAGATTTATAAATGAAGAGAACATCGAAGGTTGTAACACTAATGTTATTCAGTATGTATTAGAATATACTGTTACCAATTTAGTTAAAGTTGATAACGAGTTTTGGACTGAAATTGAAACACGTTGTATAAATTCCAAATCAGATGAAGAACGTGTTTTTTTAGCTTCGGTTTTAGAAAAATTAGAGACAGTTGAAGCACTATATGCAGCTTGTCACTTAGTAAGAGATGATTCAAATATTCCAATTCCTAACTATGTCTTCAAGATATTGGAAGACCAAGTTACAAACAAAATATATACTGGCAGTAATACTTATTATAGCGAATCTAAAGAATCAAATGAGATTAGAAAGTTTTTATTTAATCTTGCCATGCATGATCCAATACGAAAAAAAAGTGCCCTTTCACTTCTTATATACATTGAAAAACTTAGGATTGAAACCGGAAGATCGCCTGATGAATTTCGTCATCCACGAATTGATATGTTGTCTGAATTAAATAATCCTTGGCCTATGATTTTTAATTAATCCCCCAAAAATTATAGTCATATTATTTGTTATTAAAACTAAATATTTTTATAGCAAAACAGCGGCTAACGAAATAAAGCATAGAAGTATTGCGTGAAACAGAATAACACACAAATTACCAGCATCCTAAGCCAAGACTTCATATCGATAGCTGTGGCATGAATTCACATATTGCTTAAATCCGGCTCCTGTTAGCAGTGGTTAGAAGTACGGAGAGAATCTTGTACAAAAGGTGACCATATCGCCAAGTTAAATAGATATGTAGTCATTTTAAAATGGAGGATACAATGAAGGTTTTATATCTCTTTTTAATTGCACTACTTCTACTCATATTCATAGAAGGTTGTAATGGAACAACAGATTGGACTAATACTGATTTAATTATTGGTGGAAGGTGGAATTGGATCAAATCCGAAGGTTGGCCAGGATCACGCACTCCAGAGCAAGCAGGATATACAAAGCAGATATCGTTTGATGTTCATGGTACATACCGTGAATACAGAAACGGCTCTCTATCTCTGGAATCCAGTTATAGTATCGAGGTAAAGAATATTGATGATGATAATTCCCTCGAGTCTGTTATTGTTATTGATATCCCTACGGAGGGTGATCTTATCCATAGACAGCAATATATTGTGGAATCTTTTCAAAATGACACATTATTGCTGAGAGAATTATATTGTGCAGATTGCCAAGATAAGCATTATTATACAAAGGCGAAGTAAGAGAGTGATTTTAGCAATGCTGTGTTGTAATCGCCACCAAGAGAGCGTGAGGAAGTCTGCAACCAAAATGAGTGCAGAATTAATTGCAGTGTCATTTAGCCTCAGAGACCTGATTATGAGACGCCCACCGGCGTTATGCGGAAGTATCGTCTTCATCATTCCATGAGAAAACTGAAATCTTCCATCCAAAAACTTTAAATTATCCGCTTGTGATGATTTTGCGACCGGCTTTTTTTATTAGGGTAATACATAGGTAACAAATTGACATTATAGAACCAATCTTAATACATATGTTTCAAGATTATATTATTGTAATGAACGATTTAAAATAGGTTTCTTCTGTTAATAAATTTTATTTATTATTTTTATTGACATCACTTTGCCTTTTAAGTATAATATGACGTGAAAACCAAAATTGATATTGTGATTTACTACTGAAAAATCAAACGCATCCTGCATTATCAGCATAGTACGCCTTATTAAAAGATTAAAACTTTATAAAAGATTTCATCCATTCTAAGTGTTATTTTTATGACCATCAATAATTTGTGGAGATCAAAACCATGAGAAGAACATTTCAAATTATATGGTTAATATCCATAATAATATTACCATATCACATCACTGCACAACTCATTTCCGTCAAAACAGTGCCCTTAGCAACCGGGGGGCAATTCCATGTCTTTCCTTCACAAAATTTCGGTATGGCCAATGTATCCATTGCTGTCGATGATCCCTTATTCGATCCTTTTGTCAATCCGGCTAAAGGAGGTATCCACATAGGTTCTCATATAGTATTTGCCCCGCTATCATATAAAATCTCTGGGAATGAGAGTGCGAGTAAAACATTGCCTCTAACTATTATACTCAACAAAAATCGTTGGTTTTTCACATCATCATTATCGATACAAGAGCTCAATTTAGGAAGAGATGAAGGTATGAATACGGCCCTGGGAAATAAAAAGTTAAAGAACTCATATTTTTATGGTTCCTATGGTAGAAGACTTGGTGATGATCAGACATTTCTGGCCGGAGGATTATATTGGGCGGATTTAAGAGGCATTGACGGCGTAGAACATTTATACTCAGAATTTAGAGATATTACACAATCTGGTAAAATATTAGATTTTAGACTTGGTTTCTTAAAACAATTTAGAAAAGATTATTCGGTTGAAGCTTTGCTGATTTATAATCGTTTTTATATGGAACATGAGTTCACCAATAGGTTCATTGAGTGGGATTGGGTTCGGCCTGCTACTACTCAAGAGACGGAGTATGATCATACCAATACTTGGGGATTACACTTAGGATATGTTCAACCCTTTGTGCAAAATCCACCATGGAAAGTAGGATTCAATTTTACTGTTAATTATAAATCTCATCCCAAAATTCCCAATTACGACTTGATGAAAATCCCTCGGGATCCTGGAAACACCTGGGCCTATAATCTGGGTATTGGACTGTCTCAAAATACAGGTAAGTTCGTTTTTGGATTTGATATTATTTATGAGCCAATCTGGAGTAATACCTGGGCAGATGCAGAAAATACTATTGAGACAATAAGCGGTAAAAAAATTTATAAAGGGGATAAGACTGTTGAAAATTTCTTTACGTTTTCAAATTCAACTATACGTGTAGGTTTGACCTCAGAACAAGCCATTTGGGGATTTCAGTTGGGTTTACAATTACATACTATCAGTTATGATCTTAAGCAAAACAATTTTGTTGGAGAATTTCAGCGAAAGTTAGATGAGAGTTGGCTGGAATGGACGATGAGCTGGGGCCTCTTTTTTAAGTTTTCAGATTTTCGGCTATCTTATATGGGAAGAGTAATCAACGGAACAGGCCGGCCAGGTGTTGATGAAAGTATACCATGGAGATCGGATGAATTTGAAAGATCTTATATGTCCGATTTTATTATCGCGCCATCCGGGTCACTCACTTTAGATGAAGCACAGATAATTTTACATCAGATTATACTTGCCGTTCCTATCTGATAACATTCAGGATCTTAACAGCATTTTATGCTGTACGATACTTCAATTTTTTTGTTTGGTCATCATAAGAATCTGATCTTATTGAATAGATATGACAACTCCCTTCTGTACCACGAAATTACCCATAACCTGTTGTTATTATTGAGGAGAAGGATGAACATTAACATACTCCTGGGATCTTTGTGGGATAATTTTATTTTATCTATTTCTTCTCTTTTGATTTGGATAGTCATTTACCAAAGAGACTGTATCCAATGACTATGTTCTACATTGCATTTTTTCCGCCTATAAGTGCTATTTCGCACACTATATTTCCAAGAAGCACCATATATTTCAGTTATAATTACATTTATTATGTCACGGCGATTCGTCCGCCGAATACTAGTTAGGGCTCTAAGGATTTGATTATGAGAAGAATATTTTACCTTTATTTGTTTGTATTTATATTTATTGTAAACGATCTATTATCTCAGAACAATACTAGTATTACAGGTATTGATCAATTTTGGGTTGATGCTGGATATGGTTTTATTAGTAATTCAGAGATGGAAGTTGAAGGATATAATTTTAGATTCAGTTATTTTCATGATACTGGATTATATTCGATTCGATGGATTTCTGGAAAAGAATTTAACTTATTTTTTATGCCCAATTCATTCAGTTTATTTCCAGAACATAATTTCCATGAATATTCTTTACTTTATGGTAGAATTTTGAAGGAAAAGATTTTTTATACCTCTATTTCAACAGGACTTGGTTATGTGAAATATGATAAATATATTAGTTATAATAATCAGAAAAATATACGCCTTGTTGTAATCCCAATAAATTTTCAATTATTTCTAACGCCAACACCTGTTTTTGGTATTGGAATAGATCTTAATATGAATTTGAATAAAGAAAAGGTTTATTACTTAGGTTTTTTAAGTTTACAAATTGGTCTCTTGAGATGAGTAATCGAGCCCTAACGAAGCAATGTAGCAGACGCCTATAGCTACGGGTTTTATTTAAGTTTTTGCCATCGCATAGCGTTTGGCGCTGCTAATTGTAAGCCGTTGTACGCCATAGGCAATTATTAATCTAACTGATATTTTAAAAATGATAAAGCTAATTTTTGAAAGTGTATTTATATGTTAACATTACCCACAAAACATCTTTCAGCCAGAGTTCCTTGGCACGATAATCAATGGAATGGTACTATTTGTAATAATGTTGTCGATAACGCGTTTTGCAGAATTCTAAAAGCGGTCGATCAAAAAAAGGATCCGGAAAAAGAGCAGGTCAAATCGAATTGTCAAATCGATGAAAATAATTTACCACCTTGTGTTTCAGAAAAAGGTACTTATTTATCTCCGAATGAATTTACGAGAGAACTAAAACATTCCTGGAAAGATATAAATCCGCTATTCAAAGATTTCCTTCCTAGTATTTATCACCATAAGCCATTCTCTTTCAATTCAATTCCTTTTTTGTGGTTAATGAAGGCAAAAAGCAAAAACGGTTTTCATCATTCAGAAAAAGCGGAAATGTATGAACTTGAATATGACCAAGAATTAGAGGAAAAAATTGATCAACAATTAGGTTTTGAAGGTAATATTTGGGTTCAACATCAGCATAACCAAAAAGTACTTTTAGATGGTTTCTATGGCTGTTTAAAGCCAATCGAATCTCTTATCTTTTTTTACTCCAAACATACGCCATTATCTGAACCAAATGAACGCGTCATTATTGGTGTTGCAAGAATTAGATTTGTCGGAGACCAGTTAGAATATAAATTTCCACCGGGCTACAAAGGTCATAAAAGTTTGCCCTGGGATCGTTGTATCGGTCATAGTCTTACAGAAAATAAACCAGATGGTATTCTACTGCCCTATCAAGATATTGTCCGTTATAAAAATGAAGTAGATAATGAACTCGATTTACGGGAATTTGCTGCATTTGCTTCGGATTTCAAGCAGTTTTCGTATGCATCAGAATTGGTAGATCACGATGTAGCTATTGATTCTCTATTTAATATGGCCAGTTCAATTAAAAAAGCATCTGAAATTTTAGAAAATGATTTTACTGAGCAATTGAAATGGATTGATAAGGAAATCTCACGCTTGTGGGATATGCGAGGTGCGTTTCCTGGAATGGGGCCAGTTCTTGCTGCTTTAAAATTTGATAATGCTAATACAATTGCCTGGGAAATCGAAAAATATATTATTGAAAAAGACGGTGATTTATTTCAGACCAATCCTTGGGATGTGCTCGAAGATGCTTTGGTAAACCCAAGAGCCATTTTCAAAGAGCATCAAGCTATTATAACTTCAACGAATCACACATTATGGAAATTAACACCCTCAAAAAAGAAGAAACTTTTTAAACTTTTTAGCCGAATGCAACTAAATAATGATCAGAGTGAAATATTAATTCCAGGATATTTAGAACGTATTGGAAGCAAAACACATATTCTGGAAAACCCATATATAATTTATGAAAAATTGAGGCTAAGTAATAATGGTTTTACTTTCACTCAAGTAGATAAAGCATTTAATCCTGTCAAAAAAATCATCGAAGCATTTCCACTTCCAGAAAACGCTCAATTAGAAGATAATCTGGATATACGAAGAGTAAGAGCTTTGGTGATTAGCATATTAGAAAGAGCATCTGAACAGGGGCATTCAATATTTCCAATAGAAAGAATACTGGAATATTCTGAAAACCAAAAACTTGATCCGCAGTGTCCGCTTAATCACGACATACTTGAAGTTTATTCTGATGATGAATTTTTTACAGAGGAAATAATCTCAATTGAATCAGATAAAAACAATCCATATACTTTTCTCAAATTGTCTCGTTTACAGATTATAAAACAAAGAATATTAACACGTATAAACAAAGAAATTATTATATCGAAAAGAACCCAAATTGTACACGATTGGCTGCTACTTGTCAACGCTCATTTTGCTGAATTGGATAAAAACCAGCATCCTACAGAAAATGACTTAACAGCGAGAAAAGAAAAGTCGTTTGCTCTTGAGGTTATGTGCAATTACCGTTTCTCAGTTTTAATTGGGCCAGCTGGGTGTGGAAAAACAGAATTATTAAAAATATTTGAAAAGATACCTGAGATCAGACAAGGCGGCCTGATAAAATTAGCACCGACAGGCAAAGCACGGATAAAAATGGGTAAAGATGCAAAAACAGTTGCCCAATTTCTCTACCCAAATCGTTACGATGCTTTAGCAGGAGTCTATCATTTAAACGAAGATGCCCCTAAATCTAATGTGGGAACGGTAATAATAGATGAATCATCTATGTTATCAGAAGAGCAATTGGGTGCAATTTTTGATGCGTTTGCCAGTGTAGATCGTTTCATTCTTGTGGGAGATTACCGTCAACTTCCACCGATAGGAACTGGAAGACCATTTGTTGATATAGTGAAACTTTTTAAACCAGATGTCTTTAAAGACAAAAATATTTATTCTGGCCCAGCATATTCTGAATTGAGACAAATACTTAGGCAAGATACACAGGGCCAAATTACTAATAAGCGAATTGATGTTGTGCTTAGCAGGTGTTTTAGTGATCAATATACAAAATATGATCTTGAACATTTTTTTGATTTACTTAAAGAAAAAGAAAATGAAAATATCATTCATTTTGAAAAATGGTATGACAGTACAGACCTACGTGATATAGTTCTTAAAACCATAAAAAGAGAATTAAATTTAAGTGATAGTAATGAAGAGTTTGATTTCAATATTTATAATGGTGGTATAGAAAATAACGGCCATATTTATTTTAATGCAGATCATTCTGAGAAAGAAATTGAAAAATGGCAAATTATTACTCCGGTTAACGGATATGGTTATGGCGTTAAAGAAATCAACAAACTCGTCCAAAAACATTTTCGACAATCTATAATAGATCTTTCTCTTAATGGATATAAAACACCCGATGGGAAAACTCTCCGAATTATTTCAAAACCTAAAGGAGTAGATAATTTTGTTTATGGTGACAAAGTGATAAATACACGCAATTCTTGGTGGCGAGGATGGATAAAGCCAAAAGAAAAGAAACAAGAAGCTTTAAACTATTTTGCCAATGGCGAAATCGGTATTATTACAGGTGAATTTAGATCGCCAAAACATTATAAAAAGGGTAAACCGAATATTGAAATAGCCTTTTCAACACAGCCTGGTTATAGTTATGTGTTTTGGTCTAATCAACTTTCTGAAGAAGGTAAATATAATTTTGAATTAGCTTATAGTATTAGCATACATAAAGCACAAGGCAGCGGTTTTGAATTGGTCTTTTTAATTTTACCATCAAAAGGTCAGATTTTATCAAGGGAATTAATTTATACCGCTTTAACCAGGCAGAAACGTAAAATAGTTATTTTGCATCAAGGCGAATTCTCAGATTTTTTACGATTTTCATCCGAACAATTTTCTGCAACTGCCCTACGTCTCACAGACCTTTTTGGTAAGCCAGAAATTCAAGAGATGAATAAAAAATTCTTGGATGCACGTTATATCAATATTTCTGCACGCGGCGAAGCACTTATTTCAAAAAGCGAAGTTATTATTGCTAACATTCTTTATGTGTATGAGAAGCAAGGTGTTTTAACATATTCTTATGAAGATAAATTTAGGGTTGATGATGGGCGGCTGTTGAAACCAGATTTTACGATAGAACATATTCCAACCGGCCGTAAATTCTTATGGGAACACTTAGGTCTAATGGTACTTCAATCTTATCGTGAAAAATGGGAGTTGAAGAAGGCTGCCTATTTTAAGCAAGATTATAAATTATATACTGAGTGTGAACCGTCGGATGACAAAATACTTATTATTACAGAAGATAATCCCAATGGTGGTATAAATGCACAACTGATTGAAGAAATAGTTACGAAATATATTTTAGGACTTTCATAGCAATTGCTTTTATATTTTGTGCTAAATATATAAATGGTGTACAACGAATAAGGTTAGATTGTGTTAGCGTGCCAACGCGAGCCACAATCTGAACCGTTTGTTGGACAAGCCCGGATTGAACTTTCTTTAATTTATGTGCAAATATCTTTTGGAGTGATAGATTGTTTTCAGGTAGGTTTGTTGCAAGTATTCGAGTATTGGACCGAAACCGTTAAAAATATAGATTCAAATCGAATAAAAATTTCAAAATTGTCATTTTGAGTAAACCGCTTAAATGTTTTTGGACATACGTATCCCTTATGCTAAAACAGCTATCCCCCCCCCCCCACGCGCGCCTGGGTAACGATTGTAATGCGGGAGTTGGGGAAAACATAAAGATCAGTTTAAGTCTTTTCAACTACATAAATTAAATTTGGTATTTTTAGCATCGAGTTCGAGTCTCGTCTCTCCGGCAAAGAACGCAGGAATTTGTCCCGCTGCCGGCGGAAAGTCTTGCTTGACTGCAGCATGACACAGTACCCTTGATTGATGATTTATTAATCGTCATAGGGAGATGGTTATGGCACTTTATAATAAAAGCTTTAATCAGTAAATTAAGCCCAAAGTATTATTACCAAACTCTAAACAGGATTAACCAAATATTGTCGCATCCAAATTGATGGTACACAAACACTATTATGGATTACTTTAAAAAAATCCCAGATGAACTTAAATCCGGATTAATCGAGAATAACTTAGTCATTTTTATTGGCTCTGGAATTTCCTTTAAAAGTTATAACCAGCAAAAATCTGAAACATACTATCCTTTATTTAAGGGATTATGTGAGGAGATAATTGATGACCTCCAGTTTGCACCAACAAAGAATCATATCAATATCCTAAAAAATAGAGCTTATGATCAACTTTTAGGAATTATGGAAGATCTAAAGTTAGATGTTCATGAATCGGCTGCGAGAATATTAAGCAAGGATCAAAATAAGAAAGTAATAAAACTTCATAAAAAGATCATAGAAATATTTCAAGGAGATATCGATTTACGAATTGTTACAACTAATTTTGATAATCTTATAAATATTGCAAGTAAAGAGTTATACAAAAATAAAGTAAAACCAAATATCTATGAAGCACCTGCTTTATTTCCAGGCAGAGAGAGGTTTAAAGGAATTTGTTATTTACACGGTCATGTATCAAATCCATATGAAATGATCCTTACTGATAAAGACTTGGGTAAAGCTTATATGGATGAAGGGTGGGCTTTGAGATTTGCTCATGAATTATTTCAAAATTTCTCGGTGCTTTTTATTGGATATGGATTAAATGATATACCTTTAAGATTTTTATCATTAGCATTAGCTGGTCAGGAGAAAAAATTTAATAAGTGGGCTTTTATTAGTAATCCTGATAAAGTTGAAGATTGGAAGAGACTTGGTGTTGAGCCAATTGTATATGAAATAATTAATGGTAGTCACAGGATTTTATATGAACATATTTCAGAGTGGGTAGAAGAAAACAAGAAAGATTTTATTGATAAAAGGAAAACCTTATGCGACTTAGCAGATATTGATCCAACCACTCTACCTCCTCATCAATTAGATCTTGCTCTTAATTATTTTAAGAATCCTCATTTACTTAGAGAGTTTGCAAAAAATGGATTTAAAGATAATTGGTTTAAAGTTCTTGAAGAACATAATTATATGGCTAAATTATACCATTCTGATGATTTATTAAATGATGATTTCTCAGCTCTTCTTGCCGATCAATTAATAAATGCGATTATATCAAACCCACAAAAATGGACATTGGAGTTAGGGATATATAAGAATACTCTAAATCCAAGACTTTTCGATTCTTTTTGTCGTAAATATGAAAGTGAAACCGAATTAAAATTAGATAATAAAAAAATTCGTCTAATTCTTGAATTCTTCAGACCTTCGATTGAAAAAGGAATCACTGACTATTTTAGTCATAGTCTTACTCGTCTGTTAAAAGACCTTATAGCTTTTGATTTAGTGGATGATGCCGTTTGGCTGTTAGTTTTAATGTTAGAAGTTAATGTAAAAGCAAAAAAATCTTTTAATTATTCTTTTAAGAAACGAAAAGCAGGAGAAATACTATCTACAGAAGATATTGATTCAAGTGTAACATTTAGAGGACAAATCGATGCATATTTATTTAAGAAATATAAGGACGAACTCTTCAGTCCATTTATTGAACAGACCGGCTACAAATTAATAGTTGCTATTTCTAATAAATTCCAAAATCTCTTAATAAATATGGGTAGAATAAAACCACAGAATTACACTTATATAGGGCGTCCAATCATAACAGAAAGTAAACAATATTTTAAAGATGATGTTTTGAATGTATTTATCGATAGCATAGTTGAAATTTTTGAAGAAATATTAATATTAGATGTAGAAATGGCGGAACTTATTGTTAGACAATGGGAGCAAATTGATGAACCTTATTTTAATCGATTAACATTATACGGTCTTAAAAGACTAATGGAAATAGGTTTTGTACAATAGCACTAAATTAATTCAAATATTATTTGATAAAGGTATGTTTTGGGATTTAGAGTCTTTACAGGAATCTAAAGCATTATTTTTAAAAATATATGAACTCAAAACTGATCTTCGACGGCATATGATTAACCTTGTAGTTGCTGGACCAAAATATTTTAATAGTGCTATTGATCAGGATAAAATCAAAATTGAGAACCATCAATGTGAAGTACTGGAAGAACTTACTAAAAATAAATATCAAATTTTTGACGATGGGAGAGGGTATTTAAAACAAATTTATATTAAACATCCGGAGTGGAAACCTAAAACAAAAAAAATAGGAAAAAGACAGGTTAAGAAGAAAAATATTGATAAGATGAGTCCGGAAGAAATAATTAACGAGTTTTTAATAAACAAACCAAATGATCCATATATTAATAGAAGGGCACCAGAGACAATTGGAGTCAGGTGCTCTAAACAATATTCTTTTTGTAAGGATTTGTTCGAGTTATTTATAAAATATAAAGGGTATCTAACATCAAGTTTTTTGAGTCCAATAATTTGGGGCTTAAGACCAGATGAAGATACAAATGAAATTACTTGGTCTATTGAAGATCGTAATGATTTTGTAAGTCTTTTAGAAATGCTTATTGAAAATATACCTGATGCTGAAATTTGGAATAGTTTGCCGTCTTTATTTGAGCGATGGCAAAAAATTATGGGTACAATACCACCATCATGGCATGGTTTTTTACTAAGGCTTGCAATACTCTTACAAAAATTTGATTACGAGAGGGAAATTACAGAAAAACCAATTGAATGGATACAGCTCGCGATTAATCACCCATATGGAAAACTCACCGAGATTTATTTACAAATCGCAATCGACGAGATTAATAAAAGAAAAGAAGAAGGTAAAAAACTATGTTTGAGTAATAATATTATAAGTTTTTTTGATTTTACAATTAAAAATTATGCCTCTGGTACTCGTTATGGCTTATGCCTAATTGCAAGAAATTTAAACTGGTTAATGTCAATTGAACAATCGTGGGTTAATACAACATTGTATCCTCAATTTGTAAAGAAATATAAATCAGAAGCATTTCTTGTTGCTTGGTCAGGTTATCTGTGGAGTAATTCAATATCACCTTCGCTTATAGAGCAAATGAATTCTTCATATAAAAAAATAAGTGAAATATTTGAGGAACTCGGAAGAGATGATAAACAAGGATACGCAGGACATATAGCATATATTTCCTGGATTAATAAAATCAAGATTCAGGATCTTTTTTTTATTCTTGACCAGATGGACCATGAAGGCAGAAAACAACTTATCCATTATTGGAGAAACCATCTTGAACATTCAGATTCGAATGAAAATTTTGTGTTTTGGAATAAAGTTTTATTTCCTGTATGGAAATGGATGAGTACAAAAGATTTTTTTAATCAGGAAAAAATAGATACAGATAATATGATTATTCCTAAAGAAAAAAGTGATCTTAGATTTGATTTCTGGAAATTGATCAAATATTCAAGAAATATGTTTCCTAAAGCAGTTGAATTCGCAATTAAATATGCTCCTCAAAAAATAGATCATCCCGGTCGTTTAGAAGACATTTTAAATACAGAATACATTATTAAATTCCCAAAGGAATATGTAGACTTAGCAATGGAAATTTTAAATGTTACTGAGAATGTTATCTGGCAAAAAAACGAATGGATTGAGCAATGGAGTAAACTGAAGTCTTTAAAAGTGAGGAAAATAAATAAGTTAAAAAATAGATTAGCTGAGAAAGGTATCTTATGACTATTATACAACCTATATATATTGTCGTTTAGGATACTGTATATGGGGAAAAGTTATATTTTGTTACAAAAGGCATTCGAATCGATATTTATATACTTGCATCTATTAAAACTATAATCTTTGCATTGCAGTAATTTTTGTATTTTAAGACGTGCTAGAAGCACTATATTTCTCTCTTCAAATTGCCTATATTATAGCATGGATTTAGGTGAAAATCATGAGTTTGATGGCATGCTCAATACAACCAGAACACAAGATTTTCTGAACAATGGGATTATCGATGAAAGGATAAATAAGCTTTTCACCGGAAAGGTCTTGAATATCAAGCACAAGTCGTTCAAAGACCAACTTGCAATACGGCTTCGCCAGGCAAAAATGATCGATAATAAAATAAAAAAAATCTAGGTAAGATATCCTGGTTTTAGTCCTTCTTTTACCCAAGAAGTGTGACAGAAAAACTAGCTTTTAGTGAAAAAGTTTTGTAAATTATAGCGTAAACAATAACCATTAAAGATGTTTGAATTTTAGATATTTCTACCCAACCACTCCGACACCTCTTCAGGTAATATTTTACATCATCGATCAAGTGACTTCCAACGAGGTCCCGATCTTCATAATTAATTATATTTCTAACCAATTTCAAATAAATGAATGAAAGATTTCTTGATGAACTATTTAGTAACTTAAGTAAAAATGATTTTATCCGACTTGGCTGGACTGATGCAGCTGAAGATTTTCACTTTTCCACCTTTACAGATATAGACGATTTCAAAAAACATTTGGATCTTCTTAAAAAGAATCCGGACGTAATAAACATTTACTTTTCACCAAATCCATCCTTTGTGCCGAACACCAGGCACGATCCTCAATTAATAAAAATAAACTGGCTTTTTTTAGATATTGATAAGATAAGCCGGCCTGAATTAGAATCCCGTCTTAATGATTTTGAATCAAAATATAACCTCAAACCCACGTTTGTTGTATATAGCGGTATGGGCTTTCATCTCTACTGGAAACTCTCTGATATATGGACACCAGATGAATGGGATCAAATTCAGAGTGCTGTCAGAAAATATTTTGGCGCGGATGACATTGTGTCCAATGTCGTGAATCTGCTGCGAGTTCCCGGTACTGAAAACCGCAAGTGTCTGATTCCAAAGAAGAGAGATATCGGATATCTTAAACCATATCAATGTGATGTGATCACTCATAATCCGGTTAAGTATACGAAAAGCGATTTCGACAATTTGGGCTTCGTACAGACCGCAGATAAACAAACAACAAAGGGGGTTAATTTAAATTCTAAATTCGGACCGGGAGCCATCGATAAAATCCGTAAACATTGTGATCCTTTAGATCGCGTCTTCACTGATATTGAAAAGGGTAGTTCCGGTGGTGAAGTGGGCCACAAACAAAGAATAGTTGCCGCGAATATCATAAAAAATACGGTTGATGACGAAGCCTACTTGCTGGATAAATTTAAGAATCTTCATGATTTTGAACAGAGCAAAACTTTAAAGCATTATAAATCGATTAATAGGGCATCTGTGTCCTGTGATAAAATGCAGGAGTGGGGATTGTGTCCCGGAAAATGCCAATTGATGAAGGATATAGAGATGAATAGCCCGATTGCGTTTGCCTATAGAAAGGGGGTGGAGTTGGAAACAAGTGAACAACTCATACGCAATATAGATCCTACCGGTGAACGCACTGATGAATTTGATGAGTTAAGAAGGAGGATTAAA
>SDBT01004866.1_pt1 | contig 22695 bp, 24 predicted proteins | sample 2277101 | NCBI WGS metagenome assembly SDBT01 (sample SAMN10404973, study PRJNA504765) | marine sediment metagenome | isolation source: marine sediment core GS10_PC15, 103 cmbsf | place: Arctic Ocean: Southern Knipovich Ridge | collected 2010 | reverse complement strand
CAGTTGCTGGGGGTTACTGCTCCAAAAGAGTTCAAATAACCGTCTATTGGGTTTATTACCCGAAAAACCGGCCATTTTTCGATTTTCTTCCCTTCCCCTGCCCTGAATAATCCTATATGCTGCCTCTGCGTCATGTGATAATCCGGCTCTCAATCGATAATCTTGGCATCGTTCTCATTATTAAAACATCATCCCGCTGACTTGTCAAGTAAAATCGACAAAAAAATAGATTTTAATACCAACAGGTACAACGTTGCCAATGGGCCGGGTGGGTTCCTGCTCTCTGAGGCCGCGCCCATTCTACCACCCGACGGTGGCGGCGTTGATCTTACCAATGGTCACCGTTGTGTTGATTGTCCCGGGAGAGGAGTACTGAAGGGGTTGATGGCCATGAGTGTAAAGATGTAAAGTGGGCAGCCGCTGGGCGGCTGCCCTACCCTGCTGGTGTTGCTTTATCTCATGTTTTTTTCGTAGTACTCTTGGAACGCTTTTACCCAGTTTTCAATTCCTGCATCGTGGAGATTGTCAACATATTCGTTCCACTCTTCTTCGAAGTTTCCGGGTCCTGCCGCGACCATCTTGATCCAACCGATTTCCACAGCTTCCCACAGCGCGGTATCGGTGTCGACCAACTCAGGTATACTGACAAATCGAAAGGGATTGAGCTCTCCGCGCCATTTCGAGCCCCATTCGAGTTGGTTTTTGATACTAGCTTTGGAACCCTTCAAGCTTCGGGCTACGATGATTTCACGATTATCGTACGCTTCCTCGAAGGTATCATAGTCTTCCCAGGGGAGGAAACCCCTCAGCTCAGCAGCACCGAAACCATATTCGTAATTATGGTTTGGATCCCAATTATCTTCATTTTGGTCATAGAATCCATCCGCGGTGAAGTTATTCCACTGAAATCCTTCCACGCCGGCAACGCTCATAATACGTCCCTTTTTTGTATTGAGGAATTCCAACAAGTCAAGGGCTTTCAACGGATTCTTTGATGAAGCCGGAATGGCATAATGATTAACCATCATGGCTCCGGAGCCGCGCTGGAATTTATGGCCCCGAGCCGACCATGGCGGAATCGACTCAATGACTGCCTGCGGATCGACCTTCTGAATCGTTATCTCTTGAGTACCGAAGTCCCCATAAGCCACGCCGCTTTTTCCAGCGAACCAATACTTTTCGTTGAGCATCGGGTAGCTATTGAATCCGGCGAAATCCGTATTGACCAATTTCTCGGTATAAAGCTTGTTCACATAGGCGAACGCTTCTTTCAAATTGTCCATGAGCAACACAGATTTCAATTGGCCACTCTCAAAATAGAAGTTGCGGTTCATATCAAACTCACTGATGGGTACCCCAAAGGTTGCGAGAATGGGGAACATGGAGCGCCGAATAGCCATCTGCCCCTCAAGCTGCATGCCGACAGTTGTACCGGTGGGATCCATGTTGACAAAAGCCTTCAACATTTCGTAAAACTCCACTTCATCTTGAGGCATGGCAAAACCCAACTTCTGCATCCAATCGGCGCGTACTCCCATAGACCAGTGGCTTCCGTGGCTCACTCCCGGATAGTAGTAGATCTTACCGTCGAACTTCATGGCATCGAATGTTTTCGAATGTGTCGCCATATACAGATAGGGATGACGTTCCTTACTAATAAGGTCATCCAACGGCTGAATCAGGTCATCATCGGCCCAATACTTTTCCCCCTCCATATACATGACGATATCCAGAGTATCTCCGGCGGCGAGCATCAAGTTGCGTTTTTCCGGCATATTGTTCCAACTTTCCGAGATAAACTCGATCTTGATGTTCATGATCTTGTTTATCTCTTCGATAAAAGCGGGATTCGGATTTTGGCCGGGCCTGTAGTACACGATGGTAACAGGTCCTCCAGCATCCTCGGTCTTTTCCTGTTGGCCTCCTGCAAAAATTAGTGCAGAGACGCCGATCAACAGGATCCCAACCAGAATCAGTTTCGAGATTTTTACTGTCATATCCAGCCCCCTTGTAAATATATTGATAAACGAATAACGAGTATTCGCTTTATCCGATCTATGATTTCAGCGATCCCAGCATTATCCCTTTTACAAAATGCTTCTGAATAAAAGGGTAAGCGCATATTATCGGTGTAATCGTAATCATAATAATGGCCGCGCGAACCATTGCCGGCACTTGAAGATCCAAGGACGCCGGAGACAGGTCCACCCGTAACGAGGTTGATACGATATTTCGAAGATAGAGAGATAGAGGCTGCAGCTTCTCATCTGTAAGAAATATCAATCCGGGAAACCAGTCATTCCAAAACTGAACCGCATAGAACAGACCTATGGTGGCCATTATCGGCTTCGAGATGGGAACAACAATCCTTATCAGTATAAGCACATCATTGGCGCCATCCAGTTTTGCCGATTCTTCGACACTGGGAGGGAGATGTTGAAAGTAGTTCTTCATCAGAATGACGAAGTAGATATTTATGGAATAGGGGATAAACAGGGCGAATAATGTATTTCGCATGCCAAGCTTGACCACCACGAGGTAGAACGGTATAAGACCTCCTGAAATGAAATAGGTAAGGACGAAGAGAAAGAAAATAATATTTCGGCCCCTCAGATACGATTTCGATAAGAAGTAACTCGCCATCGTAGTCATAATTAAACTGGTCGCAGTACCAAAAGCGGTAAGTAGAACACTAATGAAGAGAGAGCGAAAAACCTGCGGGTCACGGAAACTGTGCCCGTATGACTGAACACTGAAGCTTTTTGGCAAAATATGGAACCAATTCCTAAAAAATTCTTCCGGGGTTGAAAAAGAGATGATCAGCTGTGTCCAGAATGGATAAAAAGTAGTAAAGCACACGATGGCTAGAAAAATATAGTTGAAATAGTCAAAAGCTGTATGCTTTCTCTTCACTGCCCCTACTCCATTTTAATAGATGCCATTTTAATAGATACCTTCTCGACCAAAGAATTTAACCAATCGATTGGCAGCGAGTAGAAGAATAAGACCGACAATCGATTGGACAAAACCGGCTGCGGCCAGTCGTGAAAAGTGAGGCCGTAAGCGTAGCATTCGAACTATATAGGTTTGAATGATGTCACCGGTCTCGTAAACGAGTGGGCTGTACAGGTTGAAAATCTGTTCAAAACCAACCATCAGAATGTACCCCAGCCTTAAAATAAGTACGATGATCATGGTAGATACAAGGGAGGGCAGAGTGATGTACCACATCTGTCTCCACCTGCCGGCACCATCGACCCAGGCAGCTTCGTATAGCTCAGGATTGATACTCGCAATCGTGGATAGGTAGATGATCGTTCCCCAGCCGAACTCTTTCCAAATATCGGTGAGTACGATGACCCCTCGAAAGGTACTGTTGCTCTGCAGAAAATCTACTTTCGGAATTCTGACGGATGCCAACAGGTAATTCACCACACCCGTGTCAAGAGCAAGAAGTGAATTGAAGATACCCGCCAGAACTACCCACGAAATAAAATGGGGGAGATAGGTAATAGTCTGTATCGCCCTTCGGTAAGGAAGATGTCTCACCTCGTTAATGAGCAACGTCATGACAATCGGAATGGGAAACCCGATTGCTATACGTATGGAGTTAATAATCCATGTGTTCCAGAAGGCAGATACGAAACCTTTTTGGTTGAACAGATATACAAAATGCTTCAGACCCACCCATTCGCTTCCGAAGTATCCCTTCCGTATGCTGAAATCTTGAAAGGCGATAATAACACCATACAGTGGCAAGTATCGGAAGAGTATCAGCCACACCAAGGGGAGCACGATTAAAAGATACATGTATCTATGCTTAAGTAGATGTGAACCTAAGGTTTCGCGGTGAAACTTGGAGGGATCGAGACCTAACTTTTCAACCTGCCTGAAAATGGCTTTTTTCTTTTTGACCATCTTTTGTAAACGTTCTCAAATCGGACCAAGATCAGGCCCCATCTTGGCTTTGCTTCTCAACTCATCCGGGATCATTGAAATCCCGAAGAGATGAAGTATCCTTTTCTGGCAACGTTGCCACCATTATCATATACCGGCACACTCTTGTCAAGCATTAATTTCACAGGGCATACGGAACAATCAAAGGCAGATTCCTCCGGATAAAAGAAGGCCTACAAAAACCCGGGCCGACAGGGGGCTAAGCATCTGTGCTCCAAGAATCCGAAAGAGCGCTTGACTCAGCCCACCATCGCCTCGTTTTATTCCACGAAGCAAAGCTCCAGCGCTTTGGCGAGCTCGCGGCCGGCACCATCGACCAGATGATACTCCAAGCTGTGGAGTCCCGTTCCTAAATCCTTCAATGCTATTTCGCCCACCGTGTCTACACTGACGCAACCCTGTATGTCCAGGTCCGAAAGCTCCTGCTGCTTCACGATGTTGCCGGTGGTGTCCATGATGGTCACAGAAAGTTTCGCTCCGCTTAAGTCTTCTCCGAAGTTGCTCACAGTGACCGCGAGACAATCCTTCTGCGTTACGACGGTATTGCCGTGAAGCCCCGACACCCAGACCGGCTGCAGGAGTTGGCGCATTACGTGGTAGGCCAACTTCGGCTCGTCGCTGACATCGACCAGCCCCCAGTAGAAGGTCCAATCGTCGAACATGGTCATAAACGAGAAAGAGGCGATCTCCTCAGGACACTCGCGGAGGTAACCGGTCAGGGTACTGAGCACGACCGCCTGGGCAGCCTGGGATTCCCGCCAGTCATCCGAGGTCAGCCTTCGACCGAAAGTGGCGATATCGGCGGTACCTCGATCGGCGCCCCACATGGCGTCGGTGGCCCATCTAAACTTCCCGTCGTAAGCAGTGATCAAACGGGGGGTTGGTTCGGGCATGCCGGAAAACCCATACTCGGTAAAGATAGTCGCCCGTTCACCGCCCAGGGTGTCCCTGGCCTCGCGGACGCGATGGCGACAAACAGGGTCCGGTGCCGTTTCCGGGCAGTAGTGGTAGTCCCAAACAATCCCGGGGTGAGTGTAAATCGGCAGCTCCTTCATCACCCGCCTTCGCCGCTCCGGGTAGCTCAGTGCCTGGTCCGGGTAGTCTCTGACCCGATTTACCATGTCCCAGCTGAACCACCCTCCGGGATCCAGCGGGCGTGTGGTGTCGACCGAATGGGCGAGATCCACGACCTGCTTGTACCACTTCATACGGCGATGATGGTGCATCTTCCAGATTGGCTCGTCACCCAACTCCCAGATAACGATGCTGGGGCAGTTGCGCAGGCTCTTGATCATGTTGGGGATATCACGGTGGGCGTACATCTCCAACTCGGGGTGGGGGGTGAAAACCTCGAAAAAACCGGTCCAGGTCAACATCAGCCCCAACTGATCGCACAAATAGGCGATCTTGCGGTAGTGCATCTTGATATCACTCGGCCAGCGTGACATGGTAGCTCCCATCTTCCTGTGCAGAAGGATATCTTTGACAGTGGAATGATCGGTGGGGCAGATCTCCGACTCCTTCAGGTAGCTTATCGCGTTGTGCGTGCCCCGCGGTACCACTTTCTCATTGTTCAGGTAGAAATGAGCCCCACGCACTTCAAAGGTTCTTACGCCGAATGTCTCTGCCAGGTCGTCCAGATCTTCTCCGGCACTGTTCTCCAGAACTATGCGGGCCAGGTAGAGGTTCGGGCTCTCAGGGCTCCACAGTTCCGGATCCCGTACCCGGAAGGGGATTGTCACCTCCCGCTCGTTCATGGGCAGGACCTCTACCTCGACGTTGGCTGCCGCCACCGCTTCCGAACTCTCCTGCGGAAACCACTTGCTGATTTCCACTCGGGCCTTTCCGGAAAACGGTTCCCAACTGCTGTTCTGTACCTTTAGCCGGCAGGCGCAGTAGCCCTCGTGTCCCGCGATGCGTTCGGTGAACAGAAAAGCCTCGGAGAGATGCCGTTGGTTCAGGATCAGCAACTGTGCCTCGTCGGCGATCCCAGACCAGGCCTCGTCCCACCAGTCCTTATCCGGGCTCTCCGTGCCCCACGGGGGCCGATGATAGGAGAATTGAAAGCCGTTGTAGAATAGGAAGGGATGATTCGATACTCTATTAGAAACCTTTAAGGCGATCACCGCCTCTCTGCTCTCCTTGGATTTCAGCTCCTCTGTGACCTCCATTGTGAAGGGGTGCAATCCAAGGTGATCGAGCATTACCGGATTCTCATTGATCCAGATGTCGCACAGCAGGTTCACGCTCTGAAAGCTGAGGTAGGCGATCTCCCCGTCCGCCACTTCAACCGGTAGCCTGGTTTTGTACCAGCTCGTATACTCTGATCGCCAGATCTCCTTCCTTTTATGCGAGCCGGTGATGTACTTACCGGCGCGGCCGAAACATACCGGATCCTCGGGGATGTGGCGGCAGGAATGAGGAATACTCACCGAACCCCACCTGCTCTCATCATGTTCGAAGGAGAAGTATTGGTCACGCAGGCCCTGCTCCTTCAGGTCCAGAAAGAACTTCCAGTTCTTGAGATCGATCGCTTTACGGACTTGCGGGGAAGGCCGCTCCTTGTAGCTTTTGATGGCTTTCTCGATCTCCTCCTCCGTGAGAATCGTCTGCCCGGCGTCGTAGAAGCGGCCGGCTACCTGATAATAGTGCCTAAGATACTGCCAACGTCTCTTTTCATCCAGTTCGATTAGCTCTGTCATTCTTTGTCCTTTCGCAGGATACCCCTGTATAATGAGATTGATATCGTTGCCAATTGTTAACCCAAATACTTTTGCTGTCAAGTCCCGATTGGCAATGCTTTCATCGTCCATCTTCCACAGGGAGGTTTCCAAGTCCCTGAGGACATGGGGAAGAGTTACTTGGCGCTCTCCAGCGACGTCGACCAGGAGATCCAACCCACGACTACGTCAAAGTCGCGAGAATAGTCGGTTTTCAGCTTCTCGTGGCAAAAAATGGCCCCGATCGCTTGGAATTGGGGTCGAAAACAGGCAAAATCCGTACGTTTTTCGAACACGGAGAAGCTGAAAACCGACTTTGACGCAGGCCTGAGATCCAACCAGGAAGCCTTGACAGAGACATATAACGATCATTAGAGTTTTGGCAATGTTATCAAGAAGAAACCGGATTATGAGCTGCACTGTGTCAGGATCGGAGTTGCTTTTGCCGGCCTATATTGAACCGGAGCAGAGGCCAGGTAGCGTATTTGACGGCCAGAAGCATCGAAGCGATAATGCCGGCGACTGTTCCGGGTCGTCGTGCGGATGTATCCCGGCTTTCCCGGAGACGCGTTAGAGAGCCGGCCTAACACTGGCTGCGAAGAGGAGAGTTGCCAAATGTATGACCATCGGGGCAGGACCAGTTTCGTCTTCGTGGATACGACCTATATCCACGACGGCCGGCACCGTGCCTGGGAAGACTGGGACTTCTATGACCGGCCTCCCCCCGTCCCGGGTATCCCTACGAATTGGCTGGAGCCTGTCAACTATGTGGACGGGAGATTCCACCTGCGGGTGGAGGTGCTGGAGATGGAGATGAATCCTACCCGACTACCGGTCGGATACGGCATCGGATACTGCAATCTGGAGGACGACAGCGACGAGCTGCACAACCACACTCAGCCGAGGCGGCTGCGCTTCTCGCAGCCGGGAGTGTACGAAGCCTCCGCCCGGATCCGGGACATGTGGTACGGTATCGATGCGGGTACACTGGGTTTCGAGGGAGCCATGTCCCGCGGCTGGGACTGGACTGACTCCGGACACTGGCTGTACTCTTTTATAATCCCGTATGGGCAGGATCCGTTCCCGGTGAAGCTGCGCGTCACCTGGACGATCATCGCCACACAGGTGGAGGCTCTTACCATAGACCCGCCTGGTGGAAGGTTCGACTGGCCTGTTCGGGTAATGGTGAATACACCGACTCCGATGCCACAGATTTACTACACCACGGACGGCAGCGCACCAACCAGCAATTCGGCGCTGTACGAGAAGCCGTTGGTTCTGGAAAGAACCATGACCCTGAAGGCACAGGCCTTCAAGAACGGTTTTGATCCCAGCGATGTCGTCATTGCCGAGTTCGTCCGCCAAGATCGGGATTAGCTTCGCCGCCGGAACCATCTGTTGCCTCGGATGCTTTTCCTTAAGGCTTTTACCTGACTGCCAATATCACCAAGTTTCTTGTAGGCAATAGCCAGATTATTATCGTTTGCATCCAATGCGGATCAGCTCACCTCATCCCTGGCTCGGTCCCGAATGATGTCAATTTCTCTTTGAAGATCCGCTTCCAGCTGATATTCATGTTTCATGAGTAGTTCCCTGATCATCTTCTGAGTACGTTCACGAATCGATTTTGAGCCTTGAGCTTTCCAAACCCCCAATGTATTGCGTTCAAACAGCACAGGATCCCAATAGGTCTCTCGAAATGTTTCGACTGTAGTATCCAAACCGAAAAAACTCCCTTCTCTGATCCCCTCCTGAACATCGGAAAGACAGCGGGCAGGATCGCAGTCATCTTCCATCCCTTGGACTAAGCGACTCACATGATCTTTAATCTCAATATCGTACAGCAGCTGTTCGTTGCTGTATACTTCATCCAGAGCCAGGGAACCGGCATAGTAAAGATCTCTCTGACCAAAAAGAGCGCTCAAAGTCATCATACTGGTCTTCTCACAACAGGCCTGAGCCCCCGGAAGTTTAGCCATGCTCATGATACTGCCCCTCATTTTCGGATTCCACTCAAGACCGCGGAAATAGGCGTCCACTTGATCGTGCAATAGACGAAAGAGCGTACTTTCAGGTGAACCGATCACCATTGCACCGCTTTGAAAATCAGTTGGGTGGAAACCGGTATGCCAATGCAGATCTGTTGTCAAGATTTCGCGCAGGAGTACGGTTGAGCCGATAACTTCGGCCAGTGAAACGGCAAAAGCGTCTCCCACATGAATCGGCAGGGTACTTCCGATCCCTGCCATATTACCGACACCGATCGAGTCCAACTGGTCGCCGTATTGAAGTACGGCATCGAGGGATTCACCTCCCAAAACGAGGGGACTCACCACCCACACATCGAGAGTACGCAATGGATGGCCTAGAACCTCTGACATTTCCCGAACATAGGGAATGCTCTTTAAAGTTTTCGGATCCATCGGACGCCGGCCCTGCCTCGAATAGGTGGCAGCAACCCAGTATTGATACACCGGTTGAATGGACGGAGATATTTCCCCCGGAAGACCCGGAGGACTGGAAGCTATACCACGGTCTTGAAGTACATCCAAAAGCTTGGTAGCTTCGATAAGGGATTCCATCGAAAAGGCCACGATACTGTCCGTAGCCGGATCGTGAACATTCTGGACATAATCGTTGGTGTAGAGTTGAAACGGAGCTTCATCCCCGCTGGGGTCATCTCTGTTCTTTTGGAGCTCCGATCTGCTTCGCTTCCGCTCATCCTCCAGGAAGGACATTACTGGCCCTCGTTCCACAAAAACCCGTTCTCCGTTCACCTTGAACCCTTTTTTTCTCAGAACTTGCAGCAACTCCTCATTCTTTACTGCGATTCCTACCTCCCCTAAGATCCGGAGCATGGCCTTCTCAATCTTTTCCAGTTGATTCCGGCTGAAGACCTTTAAAGGAAAGGCGGCTAACTTTTTCATAAATAGACTCCTTTTGAAAGTTAATCTACGGCTACAGGTTCCAGTATTTATCTCTAGCACAATACTTCTACAAGAATATTGGCAACGTTACCATTATGTCTTGGATCAAAATATTTGTCAATATTGATTTATCTAAGGATATGCCTCCTTTTTGACGCTGTCAACAGAATATGCAGAGAAAAAACTTGACAGTGCCCAGGAAATACAGTTTAATAATGGCAACGATACCAATGTAATAAACGACCGTGGATAGCTCTGGAAACACAGTGAGGGAGAGGTATGAGAGACTGTAAACCTAAAGAGCTCATCGAGCTGGATCTGGAAAGACGGTGGGAGTACCTGCAGCGTTACTACGAGGTGGCCAGCCGTTTTTACCAGGCGGACCAGGCGGTGCTCAGCTGGGGTTTCATGCTGACCTGGGCGGGGTTCTTTGAGTTGTGGGTGGTGCATCCGGAGCTGGAGCTGTACGCCGGCCGGGACGCCAAGACCATGGTGAAATCTTTGAGGAACTGCCCCAGCATCGTGATGTGGGTTCTGTGGAGATAAAGGGGCTGAGCCCGGGGCTTTACATAGAGTACTCCCTTGCCGGCGGCGAGGTAAAAGAGTTGGCTCGAATGGTCGAGCTTGGCCTTGTAGAATAGCAAGACAGAACGAGGAGGAGAAAATGAGAATCATCAGTAGCGAATCTATCACTACCAACACGGCGATTCATCCGTACGAATGCAATCCGGGATACGAGGCGAGAATCAATACCTTTCATTTTTCGGAGGATGAGAGGTTTGTCACCGGCTATTGGGAGGCTCCGGAGGGCTGGTTCGACGCCGACATCGGCGAGCAGACCGAAATCAATTATGTGATCGAAGGGGAAATCGAGCTCGTTGGGGCGGGAAAATCAATAACGGCGAAAAAGGGTGACTGCTTTGTGGCTGAACCGGGGGATAAACTCAAGTGGATCATCAAGAAGCCAATAAAGACCATCTATTTTATCTATCCGGCAGACCAGGAAATCGTCGATTTCTTCAAGGAATTAGAAAATAGCTAGTAGTTATTCCGGATGGGACTGAAAAATGAGGACGCCGATGTGGGATGCGTTGTCGCCCAACTCAAACTGACGAATTTCCCATACCCGAGCAAAGCGCTCTTGCTGAGCGCACTGGTCGATACCAGCGCGGCGTACATTGCACTTCCCAATGCGTGGCGTGATAGCCTTGGCGACATTGAGCAACTCACCGAAATCGGTGTCGAGATGGCAGATCAGTCCACCAAGAGGGGTTACCTTTGCGGGCCAGGTCGTCGTCATTGCCGGTGGTCTCCGAAACCTCTTTGACGGTGGTGGGCCCAAATAATTAGTGGTATAGAAGCCCGGATGAGGTCGGCCGAAACTACATATCGTTTTTCTACACCAGAAGTTACAGTTACGCCCTTCATTGCCTTCTTCTGCGAAGTGGTACTATGCCTCACTGCAAGACGTTATTGGGTATCACCGTCAGTGACGAGGGCCAAGCTGGGGGTTTTCAGACTTATTATGGCAGAGGTTTTATTTCTGGACATGGATCCGGACGAAGACGGCGAGTACGAGCCGTTGGTCGGTTATATTGTCCTGGAACAGGCCGGGGCTGCTGTTTCCAGAAGATAATGATGCCCCCTGACTAATTGCCAGTGCAATTTTCATGGTCAATTAGGCTATTTTTTAACTTTTTTTTTCAGATGAACCATTTTTTCCTTGACTCCTCGTAATTTTATGGTAAAATATTGGCAACGTTATCAAATTATTAGGAGGAATGGCATGAATAAGAAGTCTTTATTGGCAACCATCTCAATCTTTGTACTTCTATTTGCTGTATCGACAGTGATGTTTGCAGCGGGCGGAAAAGAAGCCGCGGAAGAGCAAATTGAGATCCGGGTGGTCTGGTGGGGAGACGGAGAAGCTCCGGGGATGGCAGCCTGGATGGATGAGAGTGCAGAGTTGTACCATCAGGAGCATCCGAATGTAACGATAATAGCCCCGGAAACACCGATTGAAAGCCTGTTTACAATCTGGAAAGCCGAGCTGGCAGCGGGAACACCGCCGGACATTCAATTATTCGGCCGGCAGCAGGGGATGGATGGCTCGGAAGCCGGAAATATCGTTCCCATAGATGATTTCTGGTCTGAAGAGGAGCTCGCCCATATCAGTGGCCCGGCCAGGAAAGAGTTGAGCTGGAGTGGGCATACCTGGCTGGTACCACTGTATGGAGGCGCCTGGCTGACGGCATTCAACACGAAAATTTTCAGAGAGGCCGGATTGGATCCGGACAATCCTCCGCAGCAGTGGGATGATTTCGTTGCTGCCCTGGAGAAAATAAAAGCCGCCGGGTATGTTCCTTTTTCCTGCGGATTCAAGGATGGATACATGGGCGTCTGGTGGGCTTCTCTTATTGGTATTCAGAATCTGGATGGTATGTCCGACCTTCACGATGCCGTTCTGGGCAGACAGCATTTCACGGACCCGAAGCATTCAAATTTCTGGTACAGAATCGAGGAATTGATCCAGAAAGGCCTCTTAAATGAAGACGCAGCATCCGTCGGCTTTGCTGAGGGAAATGACAAGTTCCTGAGTGGAAAAGTGGGCATGGTTTTTGTGGTCCAGTCTATGGTTAACGGTTATATAAAGGAGATGGGAGCAGAGACAGTTGGAGTTATGATTTCACCCACACCTCCCAATCCCGGTAAACTAGCAGGGACAATGCCGTTTTACACAATGCCTTTAGGTCTGGCTAAGGGCGGTAAAAATCCCGAGGTCGCTGCGGATTTCTTAAGATTTCTTCATACCGAAGAAAGAATCGCAGCCATGTATAAAGCGTCTGGTGCGATTCAGGCCAGCGACAAAGTGACTCCCGATATCATGACTTCCGCCGACAAGCTTATGGCGAAATGGGTGGTGGAGGTTCCCAGTTTCACCTATAACGAGCATTATGTGCCTCAGATAGAAAGTGAAGTATGGGCCACGGTACAGCTTTTAGCCACCGGTTCAATTACCGCAGCGGAAGCTGCTCAGAGATATGAAGATGCAGCCATAAAGTGGCGGCGGGAGTTCCCCGAATCGGTGGAACGGTATACGAAAATCGCCGATGAATGGAAAGCAACAGAATAGATCACACAGCTTGAAATACTGATTATAATCTCCCTCTAATTCATACGAGGGAGATTATATTTTATAATTTATGACAATGCATCTAAAAAAAACATCGCTTAGCCCCCTTATAGGTTATCGAAAACTCAAGATAGAGCCATATTTATATATTATTCCCGCGTTTCTTATTATCTGCTTCATTTATGCGTATCCCCTTGTCGAGGTATGCAGAATCAGTTTTCTGGATATTTCCAAGACCCCGGATAAATTTGTCGGATTACACAATTTCATACTAGTTTTTCAGGACGAAAAATTCTATCTCTCGCTATTCCATAACATTCTACTGCTTATCAATGTACCGATAATGGTTGCTATGGCCCTGATTATCGCAGTCATTATCAATGATCAGATACATGGCTGGAAAATATATCGAAGCCTGGTGTTGACTCCATATGTTATACCAATTGTAGCGATTGGTTTCGCCATGTCCAATTTCTTTTCTCTTAATGGGGGATTCAACCAGGTGCTGCGATTTTTAAGGCTTGGGATTATGGCAAAAGAGTGGATTGTGGATCCCAACTGGGCGTTACCTACGGTGGCCGGGGTTATTATCTGGCGTCAAACAGGGTTCGGGGTTATTCTCTTTCTGGCCAGACTGAGCTCGATGCCTGAAGAAATTATTGAAGCGGCTCGAATCGATGGAGCAGGGTGGTGGAGGCGTCTTTGGAAAATTATCATACCTGAACTTGGAACAGTTATAGAATTTTTTGTGACATTGAATGTTATAGTAATGCTGAGCCAGGTATTTGCGTTTATATTTGTGATGTCTAATGGCGGTCCAGGTTACCGAACGTATGTAGTCGAGTTTTATATTTATAAGGAAGCTTTCCACTACAATCGAATGGGACATGCTACGGTTGCCTCAGTCATTCTGCTGATAATAACGGGAATACTGGTAGCTGTGTCATATAAGTTCCGGGAAAAATTGAAGGAAGAATATTAGGAGCATGAAACCTAAATTTAGGATAAAATGGACAGCAATCCTGGGATATTCCGGGAAACAGGCCATTCTGCTTTTGATGGCGCTGATAACCATTTATCCAATTTATTATATTTTCGTTAATGCTATCAAAAGCAGGATAGCCTATGCCGACGATCCACTTGGACTCCCCATACAACCGGTACTGTATAATTTTATCCAGGTTTTGACTACACCAAATTTTTTACGATGGTTCATGAACAGTTTGCTTCTTACAAGTGTTTCGGTGTTCTGCTGTCTTTTTATAAGCGCATTAGCTTCCTATGCGCTCAGCAAAATGCATTTTCCCGGGCGCCGTTTTTTAAGTAATTCATTTATTGCACTTATGGTCGTTCCAACAATTATAATGATTATTCCGTTATTTGTTCTTATGGCCAAACTGCATATGGTTAACAAATACTCATCAGCAATACTAATATATATTGGGATGTTCCTGCCATTTTCCATGTATCTATTTCAGAGCTTTTTTGCTGCCATCCCGAAAGCATTGATAGATTCGGCTTTAATTGACGGATGTGGGAGCTTTGGTATATTTTCACGAATCATATTTCCTTTGGCAAAACCTATTGTACTTTCGATGTTTGTAGTCTGTTCTTTATTCGTGTGGAACGAATTACTGATTGCACTTATTTTTTTACAACGCCACGAACTGCGAACCTTGATGGTTGGACTGGCCCTGTTCCAGGGGAGGTTCAGTATCAATACACCTCTTATAATGGCAGGAATGGCACTGGCAACCGCTCCCATGTTATTACTCTATGTGTTTTGTCAGCGCTTCCTTGTGCGGGGACTTGTGGCTGGTTCCGTGAAAGGGTAGAAGAGCTTAACCATTTACAGGTAAAAGTCATTTTTCACAATACCATTAATACTAGTGAGGAGTTCGGCTCTTGGCAAGACAGGTGCTGAACGGGAAGATGTTAGTGCATTTATTCACCCTAATGGCACCGATTGATAATGAGATTATCACCCCATAAACCCATCGACCCAAAGAAATTTTCGTTCTTTTACGGATGGTTTCTTGTTCCTTTGGCAACATTTGGTGTGATAATGAGCATTCCAGGTCAAACTGCTGGATTCAGCGCATTTACCGAGCCGCTTTTATCAGTGTCAAAGTTATCTCGTACCCAACTCGCCTTTGCTTATATGTTGGGAACTATCACCAGCGGCTTTGTTCTTCCGATTATGGGGCGGAAACTTGATAAATGGGGAAGCCGTCTTTTCATGATGTTCGCAAGTCTTATGCTTGGCTTGACCCTTCTGGCAATGAGCCAGGTTGATATTATTGTCAGTAAAACTTCTGTTTTCTTTCCGGAAATCTCCAAAACAACACTTTTTATTGTCGCGTTTATCCTGGGGATATTTTGTCTCCGCTTTTTCGGACAGGGATTACTTCCGATGGCTGCCAACACGATGATAGGGAAATGGTTTAACCAGAAACGGGGCCGGGCAATTGCAATTACGAGCGCGAGTAACTCCCTGGCTTTTGCAGCAGCCCCTGCAGTAATGAATATACTTGCCCGTGTGTTCGGTTGGAAGGGGGCCTGGCTGCTGTTGGCCATCCTGGTTGGGGGTGGGATGACAGTATTATCCTGGGCATTTTTCCGTGACACGCCGGAAATTTGTGGTCTGACAGTTGACGGGGAGCCGGAGCCCAGAAATACAAAAACTGAATTAAACAATGATTTAGATATAGTTCCCGGTGTTACTAGAGAAACCGCATTGAAAACTGCGGCATTTTGGGCAATTACACTGGCCGTCTGCTTTTTTGGCTTTGTATTGACCGGATTTACGTTTCATATTGAAGCCTTGGGAGTTCAGGCCGGGCTTACTCCACAGAAAGCAGTATTGGTATTTGTTCCCGGTCCTTTTATTTCGATACCTCTTGGTTTTCTGGCCGCCTGGATGAGTGATCGAAGAATAACGATTCGATTCCTTGTGATCTTTATGGTAGCTGGAGGGTTTTTGACAAGCATTTCGCTCTATTTTTTCCGCACACAAGCTGGGTTTGTTTGCGCAATAATCGGTATAGGTGTAAGTAGCGCGTTTTTTGGACCCTTAAGTACTCTTGCTTTTCCTCGATACTTTGGACGGAAACACCTCGGATCGATCAATGGAGTTTTTATGTCCATGACAACAATTACAAGTGCTCTTGGTCCGGTTTTCTTTTCTCTGGCAAATGATCTTTTCGGCGCCTTAAGATATGCTTTTATCGCTGCAGCAGTATTTCCACTCATCCTGTTACCGTTAATTTTCAAGATGGAAAAACCGGAAGATGTTCTCATTTCTCCCTATTGCCTCACGTGAAAATCCAACCGTAATTATGGATAAGTACTATATTTTTATTCACCAATTTCATCGAAACCTGGCTCTTGCATATTCCAATCGGCGAATGTGCGGATGGGGATCTCGCGCTTGTCTCCTATGGCTCTTTTCGGAACTACAGGGAATTTTGGATTTGGGTTAGATTTTTCGTGAGGCAATGCTCCAATAACAGAAAGAGAGTTGACGAACTTTGATGATTGGCCTTACATTGTTATTGGGAGATCTGGTGTGAATGTTCCCCTTATTATGGTGGGAACGTCTATGTTCTTAGCTCCGATGATTCTTCTCTATCTTTTCAGCCAAGAAGTATCTTATTCGGGGGCTGGTCGCTACATATCTTAAAAGGTAAGTGCTGATTCAACAACAAATATCTCATTATCAAAATAACATGGCGATCTTATCAATCGGAGTAAAGTGATGAAAGTTGGCATACCGTCGATGGGGAAAATACTTACAGAAAATGTGCATCGGTCATTCAAGGATGCACCTTATTATCTGGTCTATGATACAGATAATGGTTTCCTGGATCAGGTCAGAAATTATTCGAGGTTCATGTCTAATGCAGAAGGATTGTTTGCCGTTCAAGTACTCATAGATAAGAGTATTGATGTTTTAATTGCAGGCCAGATTTCTGATGCATGTAGAGAAATTTTAACTGAGCAATCCGTGCATATATTTGATGGCTATCCGGGCACATGTGAAGAGGCACTCGCAAAATTGAAGGATGAATCTTTCCATCCTGTTAATGCTGAACAGAGAGAAAGTTCAAATACCGTAGTCAGGATCGACTTTTTAAGAGACGATTTCAAATTTCAGGGAAAGGATATACTCTACGACGACTGGGATTTCATCCTTAATATTAAGCCACTTAGTTCTGTTGCCAAAAACTGGCAGGATCCGATAGACTACGAAAACGGCTTGTACCACCTGAGACTCGAAGTTCTCGAAATGAAGACTACAGAGCACCCGGTAGCTTTTGAGTTCGTCTGGTTCAATTATCCGGAAAAAGAAGATCCGGAAAGGCTTCACAGGTGCAGTTTCGGCCATTACTGTTTTTTTTCTAGAAGTGGAACTTACGAGCACATCGCCATGATTAAAGATATGGAAATAACTACAATATCGAGTCTGGAGAAAGATTGGAACTGGAAACGCGCGTGGGATTCACCATTCATTCTGATAAAACCCTATGGCCAGGATCCATTTCCTATTAATGCACGTATTTCTCTTTCACTGTACGGAAAAGATTAACTGAAGGATACCCTATGGAGACAGCAAGCGTCAGAAGAGAGGATTGCCTTTTTCGAACAAAGAGTATTTTACAGGCGATCAACACACTGATCAAGGAATTGGGGGATGATTTCGAAAAAAACAAACTGCTAACATGCGGTAATTGTAAGTCAGGGTTCGATTCGGAGGCCTGTGAAGATGACCATGCCTATTTAAAATCCGTGTATGATACGCTCTCAACCCTGAAGAGCGCTCTTGTGTATATAGAATAGATAAAGCCGGCTTTTTCATAATGGAACTTTTATCCCCGGCCGGAAATCTTGAAAAACTGAAATATGCCTACCTCTTCGGTGCCGACGCTGCTTACATGGGTATTAAGGCCTTTTCCCTCAGGGCGAAGGCCGATAATCTACGCTCGAACGAACAGAGAGCCGTCTCTGAGGTCAAAGGATCCAAAAAGCTCTACTGTGCCTTGAATATCTATTTTCATGACGCAGATATTATACACCTTGAAGAGGAGCTGGATTTCATCTCGCAGTACCCATTTGATGCCTTTATCGTTTCCGATATAGGCATTGTGCCCATTTTAAGAAATCACTTCCCCGACAAACCGCTGCATCTTAGCACACAGGCCAACTGCATCAATTCAGAGGCTGCTAAAATGTACAGAGACATGGGATTCACCCGAATTGTGCCGGGGCGTGAGCTCAGCCTGGCCGAGATCGAAGGGATAAAGAAAGCGGTGGATATCGAGCTGGAGGTTTTTGTCCATGGCGCCATGTGTCTGGCCTATTCGGGGCGATGCTTCTTGAGCAGTGCAATGGCAGGACGCTCTGCGAACCGAGGAGACTGCGCCCACTCCTGCCGCTGGAAGTACCGAGTGCTCGAAGAGGAGGAGCGTCCAGGAGAATACTTTCCCGTTATCGAGGGTGAAAATTTTACTTCTATTCTGTCTTCAAAAGATCTGTGTATGATCGATCATCTTCAAAGCCTAAAATCTGCAGGCGTTGACTCTCTAAAAATCGAAGGCCGTATGAAGTCCGTTTATTATACGGCAATCATTACCCGAGCCTATAGAAAGGCTCTGGACCGGCTGAACGGAGTTGAGGTCGCAGAATTTCCTGCCTACAGAGAGGAGATCTTTAAGGTCAGCCATCGCGAGTTTTCCACTGGGTTCTACTTCGGCAGAGATGACATAGAGGCCCCAACCCTGAAATCTTATCTGAGGGCTTATGAGTTTCTCGGTATAATAGGCAGAGAGGTATCGGAGAAGACATTCGCTCTTGAGGTGAAGAATCAGATCAGACAGGTTGATACCCTTGAGTATGTAGGCTATGACGTGCTGTACATCCGGGACAGGAGCTTCCAGCTCCTGGATAAAACTAAGAAGCCCGTCCCCAAAATAGATCACGGCAAGGCCTGCTTCCTTCGCACGGAGAAACCGGTGAAGGAAGGTTACTTGATTCGTAAAATAGCCTGATCAGCAAACGGAGAGCCTACCATCCCGTATCGACACATACCGGTCTCACTGCATAGCGGCCGTACTATTTACGAGCTCAACGATGTCTCTGTTCAGATCGATCCTGTCCCCGGCTTCCTCAATACAAGTCCATCCATACATATGTTTAACCTTGAATAGTATGTATGATTTTGTTAAAATATACGTATGAAAACTACGATCGATGTTGATGAGTTGCTTGTGAAAGAAGCTATGCGTCTCTATGGAGTCGCAACGAAAACTCGGATCATCGAGATAGGTCTCGAAGAGCTGATCAAAGCGAATAAGAGATCCCGTCTCACGGATGCCTTTGGCTCGCAGCCGGAGTTGACCGAGCCTCGGAGAAGGCGGTGATCCTTATCGATACGAGCGTATGGGTGCGTTTTTTCAAGGGTTCGGACGAAGCTAAGTTTGCCGGTGAGAAGGCTCGCGAAAACACGGCGCTCCTACACCCGCTTGTCTTCGGCGAACTGCTGCTGGGGGGATTGTCCACGGAGAACGAATCGCTGCTTCAGGCGCTGCCCACCATCCAGCTCCCCTCAACTGAGAAGATCTACCGATTCATCAAAGACAACTCGCTACCAGGTCATGGCATCGGATGGGTGGACGCCTCCATCCTCTGTTCGACCCATGAGGCAGGGGCGGTACTGGCGACTTTCGACGAAGCCCTACGATCGTGCGCAGGGGACATCGGTATCGCCTGTGTACCAACCGGCTGAGTCGAAGCGATGAAAAGAGTACACACACCGGTCATCTTTTTTCGCTTCGGCCTTACAGACGCACGTCCAACGCGGTGCGCAGCTTTTCGATAAAGGTGTACAGAGCCACTGCACCGAGAGGTATCTTGTCCGCTTTCTTGCCGTATTTATCCCGAAGCGCGGAGTAGGTGGTAAAGATCTGCTCCGGCGAAGTCCCGAACTGAGAGACTGTCCGGGGTAATTCCTTCCAATTCCTATTCGAATTATTCTTCAACACCGCTTCGATGTTGTCTCCCACGAAACCGGGAATCATCAGGGCCCGGCCCATACAGACCGCCTTGAAATAGGGAGAACCCATGGCGAGTACTTTAAAGATATGGTCCTCTGTAGAGAAACCGCCGGCCATGGCCAGATCGGGGGTCCACATTCCCCGTGTGGCTAAACGGTGGGCGTAATTGAAGGCCGCTGACTGCAGGTAGAAGGTGGGGATACCCCACTTTTCCATCATGCGCCAGGGACTCATCCCCGTTCCCCCGCCGGAGCCGTCAATGGTAACCAGGTCGACCCGGGCCTCGGCGGACCATTTCAAGGCCATGGCCAGCTCCCGGAAGCTGTAAGCACCTGTTTTCAAGGTGACGCGGTCAGCCCCTACGGTACGACGCAGGTATTCCACCTTGCGCAGGAAAACGTCCTCGTTGATAAAACCCAGGCGGGAATGGCGCTCGAACTCCTTTATGCCTCCGCTCTTAAAAGCCGTTTGCACGGATTTTTTGGAAGGATTGGGGGTGATAATATAGCCCCGCTTCTGCAGATGCAGAGCCCGGTCGAGATCACGGATCTTGATCTCTCCTCCGATACACCTGGCGCCCTGCCCCCATTTCAGCTCGATTGTTTTCAAACCCAGTTTTTCCACAACGTACTCGGCTACGCCGAGGCGCTCATCCTCCCCATTCATCTGGACGATGATGTCCCCAAAATTCTCCTGCCATTCTTTGTAGAGCTTCACCCGCCGTGACATCTCCGGTGAATAGACTACTTTCCCTTTTTCGTTCAGCTCCAGGCAGGATCGATACCACAGACATTCTCTCCGACTACCATGGTGATTCCCGAAATCGCCGCCCTACGGCAAAACTGTCCCAGTGTGTACGAGCGATATCTGTGGAGCCCAGTGCTCCGGTAAATATAGGCATCTTCATCCTTACCGGATGAATGTGACCGTATACGGTACTGGTATCTACCTGGGGAAAGATCGCCTTGTCCGGATTGGCCTCGTCAATCGCCTTGGCCCCCAGGGCGTATCCCATAATATTCAGATGAGAGTAGTCAACCGGATATTTCTTATCCGCTCCCGCTGTAATATCTCCAAACGGCCCTGGATAGGTAACTTCACGACCGCGCATGGAAGATTTGAAGATGTCGCAGTTACCAGGACAGCTGTTGATACGATAATTACATGGTTCTCAAATGATGGGTGGACGCTTTTATAGTAGCGTCCCGGCCAAGAACACGACAACTATGCTGACAATTACCGCCCTGCAGCAGGATACTCCTGCCCCCGGTTATGACTAGAGCCTTCTCGATGTTCTCGAGGGTTGAGACGCCGGTAGACAGAAAATGGGCAGACCGTAACCGGCCACCTCCTTTAAAAGAGAAACAAGGTTGAGCTCTGGTGAGGTCATCTTCAAAGCCTCAACCCCCAGCTCCGGATCAGCCGGACGCTGCCCGGGCCAAAGGAAGAGCAGAGAAAGATCTTGCCAGCAGCTTTCGTGTGTGCTTTCAGCTGGGCGTAAAAATTCCAATCCCGCTCCAGGTCCTTGACCCGCTGATACAGGGAAATACTGCCGCCGGGCAACTCAACCTGGCCGGTCAAAACGTGAGGTATCAGTAAACGCCACCGGCAACAATCACTCGGTGCCCTTTTCCATCTCGTTCCAGTAGTGGTTGTATTGACTGCATTAACAGATGCCAATATTATTTGAAAGGACGGTTGCTTAAACCGCTTCATTGTAGGTTTGTTGTTATGCCAGAAATAAGCCGTTTCTATGGAATTATCATTGCTATGTATTACAGTGAGCATAATCCGCCGCATTTTCATGTTCGCTATGCAGAGAACAAAGCAGCAATTCTTATACACGATCTTTCTGTCGTTGAAGGTCAGTTACCCCCTCGTGTTCTTGGCCTTGTTGTGGAGTGGGCTGCGAAACATCGGCAGGAGCTTATCGATGATTGGGAGCGAGCACGTACTGAACAGCCTTTGAATAAGATAGAACCGTTAGAATAGGAGGGTTGGATTGAGTTATGATGTTGTTTCAGCTGAATACTTGACGGATTACAAAATTCGAGTCGCTTTTACGAATAAAAAGAAGGGTGTAATGGACTTCTTGCCCTACATAAAGAAAGGCGGTATCTATAGCAAATTACAGGATTTGAACTTTTTCAAACAATTTGAAATCAACAAAGATCTTGGAATTCTGACCTGGGGAAATGAAATCGATATAGCTCCCGAAACATTGTACTCAGAAGTCACAGGTGACCCGCTTCCCGAGTGGATGTACCCTGTGGAAGAAATGAAAACACCGGGGTAACACTCCTCTGTTTCGGGTTGTGACGTCTAAGAGTTACTCCCATAGATGGAAAGTTCCTACAATTCCCTCAACAACTCCACGCTATCTAATTCGGGGAAAGTGAGGTATCAGTAAACATCACCGGCAACAATCACTCTGATACCTTTTCTCTCTCGTAGTGGTTGATTATGGAAAACTTAAGCTCTTTCAGACCCTCGGATAAGGATACCTAATAAATATTTGGATTGATGATCCGCTTGAAAGTGTCGTACACCTTGTTCGTCAGAGAACTTGTATTTTGCATTTAAGTCCTCATATAGTGGCTGTTGGGAGTAATAGAAAAATTGCTATAGAGCCTCTTATTCGCAATGAGTCCACATTCTGATAACTTTTACGATATTCTCTTCTTCATATGCCTGATAAACCAACCGGTGCTGAATGTTTATTCTTCTGGAATGAGCACCTGATAGATCCCCCAACAGCTTCCATGCTTTTTTTCTATTTCGGTTACGCGCTTCTTTACCTGTTCCGGATCCGAGATATCCGTTACATAAGGACCGATGTTCTTAAGGTTTTCGGCGGCGAGTTGGCGGAGCTTATCCTCGCTGCGGGCCAGGGCGCAGACGGTTTC
>SDBT01004865.1_pt1 | contig 22703 bp, 17 predicted proteins | sample 2277101 | NCBI WGS metagenome assembly SDBT01 (sample SAMN10404973, study PRJNA504765) | marine sediment metagenome | isolation source: marine sediment core GS10_PC15, 103 cmbsf | place: Arctic Ocean: Southern Knipovich Ridge | collected 2010 | reverse complement strand
GGGACGACGCTGGAAGGAAACGCCCTGAGTAGGCGTCACAACCATATACGCGTGCCCGGAGTCAGGGTCAAGCGTCTCGCGAATCATCACGCCGGCCTTGGCCCAGTCGTTTGTGTTATCGATGCTGAGCACCTGGGCCTGGATCGAGCCGACGCCGGAGAGCGTCTTATATGCAAAATGAAATTCATCAGCTTCCACGCCATTCACCGTCCAGATATCTGCGCCGGAGGCGGTCATCGTGTAGGTACCGACCGGTCCCTCTACGAAGCTGCCGACGGATCCCGGGAAGCCTCTGAACCACAGAGTTAAATTCGCAACGTTTCCTTCGGTCCAGTCACGCGGTTCAGTCAACGTCAGCACCGCTTCTGAATAATTCGAGTAACCTTGCTTATTGTTGTCGTACCAGTACGGCATCGACTGGGAACCACCATGTACGATAGTTTCCTCGGTATAAGAGCCAGTGGTGTCGTCGCCTACCATAGATCCGGTGCCGTTACTCGGAACGTAATCGGGAGAACCCGGCGCGCCGGCGCCAAGCCCATCATTCCATGCAAACCATATCTCATTGTTCCCAATGTCATAGTCCTCGAAACTGTCTATGATCAGGAAGCCGGCCGTGGTAAAGCTCCAGACGTTACCCACCCATGGACTGTCCGGATTACCGGTATTGATCTCATCGACTCGCCAGTAATATGTGGTTTCCCATTCCAATTTACCGGGATCATGGTTCTCGTTACCCAGTGCCTTGGTGCCCTTGTATTCTGGGGAAGCCTTGGTGGCATTTCTCACAGCTTCTTCATCAGTGCCGAAGTAGAGTTCGTGTGAAGCGGCGTTATCTCCCGGGCCCCAGCTAAGGTCAGTTGTCTGCTTGACATCGACTGATCCGCTGCGCGGAGTAGAACTGCTTGCCTTCACAGGCAATGCAAGTGCCGCCTGCGGTATTATCTGTTTCGGTGTCCGGGGGCTCGACCAGCGCAGCTCAGCCACTGCACCACTACCGTCCTCATAATACTCCATTACCAAGCTGTATGTATTGCCGGCGATAAGGTCAATCGTTCCCCTGTTTTCGGTGGCCGAGCGATTGACCCAGTTGTCCACAAGCAGTTGACCATCCACAAATAAACGCACGCCGTCATCGGTTCTGGGATAGAAAGTGTACGTTTCGGTGAATGCCGCTTCTACTTCACCAGTCCATCGGACTGAGAAGTTATCGTCGCCGACCGCCGGATCGGGTCCACCGGGATCGCCCCAGTTAAAGTTGATCTGAGGATCCGTTCGAGTCAGGGCGAGATTTTCAAAATTCATCCCTTTGTAGTAATCTGCCCGCACGCCGCCACCGGTACCTGCGACGGTAAAGCTCCATACATCACCTTTATGCGTGTCGGTCCCGTCATCTTCGTCAATTCGCCAGTAATAAGTCTCGCCTGAGTCAAGAGTTCCGGGAGTGAAGGTTGTAGCAGCCACAGTGCCTTTTGAGGTATCGCCTGTACCGGCATCGACATCTGCAAAATTATCGCCTAAGTAGACATTGTGCAATATCGTACCAAAACCGGCAGCCCAGCTAAGTTCCACATCCGCTTCTATAAATTTGGCGCCATCAGCCGGGATTGGATCAAAGGCAGTCTTTGGCGGAACCGTAAAGCTCCAGACATCGCCTACCCACGGACTATTCGGATCCAGGTCATTGACCTCATCTATCCGCCAGTAATATGTCGTGCCATGGACAAGGCCGTCCGGATAGGCATACCCGGGAAAACCGACGACAAAAAACGCCAGGTCCTTATTGCCCTGGAAAGTGTCTCCAGTTCCTGCCTCTACATCTTCAAAATTCTCGCCAAAGTATACATCGTGCGTTACTGCTGTGATTCCCGGCTTCCACGCAAGGCTGGCCCATGTTGCCAGGTGTAAGTCGCCATCCTCAGGATTTGGGTCCTTAGCTGTAAAACTGCTGAAAGCAGGTTCGACATAGTCGCCTTCATACAATCGTACACCGTCTATCCAAAAATCCTCGGCAGTAAAAGAGTAGTGGAATGTAGGGCTGGCTGGAGTCACGTCCTCGGTGAAGACAGGAGTGGTTACATAAAATTCCTGCCATTCTTCGGTCATGATTAAGACCTGGTAGCCATAACCTTCCCACGGATCTGCACCCCGTTCCGGCTTTAAGCGAATTTCCAGCTCACCTTCCTTGGCCTTGACAAAGGCCGAAAAAGTGTATTTCTTGCCTGCTTCGAAGGTAAAGCCTCCGTCCGTCATGCCACTCGCCCAACTGTTATCTGCTCCTCCTGGAATCACGAGGTGCAAGCAGTAGTCTCCCTCAATCGGACCTTCTGGAACTGCTGCATCCACGCAATCCGTAACGACTTCGACGGTCCCGGGGCCATAGTGGCCGTATGGGGCTACACCACCGTCCTCGAAGCCGCCGTTGGGCAGCAGATTTACAACTTGTGCGTGGCTTGGACCGATTCCTATGAATCCTATTAACAAAACTGCTGCCAACCAAACTACTCGATTTCTCATAATACTTTCTCCTTACTAATCAGTCGCTCAGCGACTTAACTCAATTGACTTCTAATCCTGGCCATAGTGTCAGTTATTTCGGCCAATTATATGATACAATAAATCAAGTGAATCCTTTTTTATGTATAAAGGTCCTCCAAACAAAAATATCAATGAAAAACGGCCGATAACATTGTTATCCTGGCTATATTACACCAATGTATGTTTAAACGATTCCCCGAGAATTGGCATCACCTGCTTCCTTCAAAAGCCCACTATCAATCTTTCATTCAAATACGAAACTTTCGGCAACACAACAATAGCATGAGCTTTTTTGCCTGGCGAACCCAGCTACATGTGCACTCTATAATCCTTTTTATACTATAATAGCTGTTCTTTTGTCAATGAAAAAATGACCGATAATCAAGGAATATTTGCCGTATTTAGACAGGTCGTAGGGTAGGTTATTTTGTATGTCTAAGGATGAATTCGGATGAAAGCCGCTTTCCGTTCGGGCACAGGTACGTTACTTGTAGTATGTAGTCCTGGCTGACAACTTGTTCGCAGGGCAAAATGAACACGTAAGTCCGCAGGAAATCCCGCCAGTAGTCATTATTTTTAGCCGGATCGGTTAAATCGACATCCGGCCAAATAATAACCCTTTTTCCCTTAGACTCAGCCGAGCGTTGTACATACTCATACAGCTCAAAACGAAACATTCCAGGCGACTTTATCTGGGAACCGAATTGATCGAGTACACTAACGTAAAGATTTATTTTAAGCCGCTGGGTATCGACTAAACTGCTAAATTCAGTCAACGGCAAAATGTCGATTTTTACAGGGGCATAACGAGCATAAGAGGAGAGTATGACGGCGTTATTATCGGCCAAAGCGGGATTTTCGTTAAGTGTCTCCGGCTGATTGCAACCGGTGCCGATTGACAGAAGTATAAACAAAAATATTCGGAATATGACAGGAACTTGTTTCATTCTTACTTTCGATATTTCATAAAATAGATTTTCACACGCCTTTGGGAAAAAATGCAAAATCCAAAAGAGCTATAAATCCTCATCAAGCAAATGGCCCAGGCGGCATTTTTTCGTTCTCAAATAGTTGATGTTATGCTCGCCCGGTTCGGCCTTTAGCGGAATCTGCTCAATAATCTTTATGCCGTAAACCTCAAGGCGACTAATCTTCTTGGGATTATTGGTCAATATTTTAATTTCCCGCAGTCCCAGGTCACGACAGATTTGAGCGCCAATTCCATAGTCGCGTTTGTCTGCCATGAAACCCAATTTCAGATTAGCGTCAACAGTATCAAGGCCCTGTTCCTGGAGTTTATAAGCCCGCAGTTTGTTCGTAAGGCCGATGCCTCTGCCTTCCTGCCGCAAATAGATCAAAGCGCCTTTGCCGGCTTGCTCGATCATTTTCATTGCTGTGACCATCTGATAACCACATTCGCAGCGCTGTGAATGAAACAAATCGCCTGTCATACATTCCGAATGCACCCGCACCAGCAGCGGTTCGTTATGCTCAATGGGTTTTCCATTTTCGTCGAGCCGGCCAATATCTCCTTTGCATAATGCCAGATGAGGTTCGGCCGAAGTAACGCTTTCATAGGCGATCAGTGTGAATTCACCATAATCGGTAGGCAGATTGACGCACTCGATGCGTTTGATCTGGCTCTCACGCTGCAGACGATATTCGATCAGTTTGGCGATAGAGGCGATTTTTAGTTTGTGCTGTTCGCTGAATTTGAGCAATTCAGGGACTCGCGCCATCGAGCCGTCTTCGTTCATAATTTCGCAGATGACACCAGCCGGATTCAAGCCCGCCAGACGCGTCAAATCAATAGCTCCCTCGGTTTGTCCCGCCCGTACCAGCACTCCGCCCTCGCGGGCACGAAGTGGAAATATATGCCCGGGACGAGCAAGGTCGCTCGGCCTGGCCTCCTCGGCAATCGCCGCCTGAATAGTCTGCGCCCTGTCAGCGGCGCTGATACCTGTGCTAATCCCTTCGACGGCGTCAATACTGACAGTAAAAGCCGTTCCGAAGCGTGCCGTATTATCGGACGATTGTGGATACAGGCCAAGCCTATCACATTTCTCAGGCAGAAGCGGAAGACAAATAAGACCCCGTCCGAACGTGGCCATAAAGTTGATAATCTGGGGCTTTACCTTCTCGGCGGCACATACCAGATCGCCTTCGTTCTCACGGTCCTCGGCATCGACAAGCACAATCATATTGCCGTTGCGAAGCTCTTCCAGAATTTCCGGTATTTCGCTAAATTGTATCGTCACCTATATATCCTTAGTGAAGAGATTAAAACGAAGCTTCAAAGCAACAATGAAAAAACCGTTGAAAATACCTGCAATTATAGCCGGGTGTTGCTTTCGACTGTCTTTTTCAACTGTTACTCTAAATTTTCATTTTTGTTCGCAAGGTTCTGCTCATATGCTTCAATATAACGACTTCCGTCGCGTATGTAAATAAGCGTTACTAAAATGGCGGTTCCCGCGGCCGACCACCAGAGAACCCCCAAGAACCTAATCCAGTCCGGCAGTATAATGGAAACCTCGGGGCCGATCAGAATTCCCGCTACCATCGATAACTGCAAAGTAGTGGCGAGTTTGCCGACGAACACAGGGGCGATGTGGATTTTTGACGTAATTAAATAGACAATCACAAAACCAATTAACAAAAACAGGTCTTTGCCGATGATCAGAACGACAACCGTCGGTGGCAGAAAAAAATTCTCAACATGACCCCGTTGCGAGGCTAAGAGAAGGCACGCACAGGTGATAAGCAGTTTGTCTGCGATCGGGTCAAGAAACGCTCCGAGTTTCGTAATCTGATTTTTCCTGCGAGCCAGATAGCCATCAACGCCGTCGCTAACCGCCATAACCAAAAACAGGAGAATCGACACATACCGCATCACGTTCCTGGTAGTGTCACTAAGGGCCGGATCATTTGTCTTGAGCATAAAACTGACAAATGGGATGATCAGCAGCATCCGAAAGATTGTAATCCGAGTGGCCCAGTTTAGCTTTACTTTCATAGATTGCTACCGTGAATCAATAATTGCCGATCATTGCCTTTGTATTGTTTCTATTATCCTGTATAAGCAGCATAAATATAGCACAAATACAGGAACAATTAAACAACGGTTTAAAATGATCGCTCCGATGCTTCGTATTTGATCGGGATTTTTTACTGTCTTAATTTGCTTGTGTTGAAACTGCACAGTGATATAATCCAGCGAGTAATTCGAGGGCAAGAAAATGGCTGTATTAAATGTGAATATCGACCACGTCGCAACCATCAGGCAGGCCCGGCTGACCGATGAGCCGGATCCGGTCTGGGCGGCAACCCAATGCGAGCTGGCCGGTGCAAACGGAATTACCGTTCACCTGCGGCAGGACAGGCGGCATATCTGCGACCGGGATGTTCGGTTGCTCAAGGAAACCGTCGCATGCAAGCTGAATCTCGAAATGTGCATGGCTGAATCCATCGTCAAAATTGCCGAAGAAATTAAGCCGGATCAGGTGACATTAGTGCCCGAGAAAAGAGCCGAGCTGACCACCGAAGGCGGCCTGGATTGTGTCCGGCAAAAGAAACGCCTTGCCGGCGTTGTCAAAAGAATGCACAAGAAACGCATTTTGGTGAGTACTTTTATAGCACCCGATAACGAGCAAATTATCGCTTCGGCACAGACCGGCTGCGATGCCATCGAACTGCATACCGGTATGTACGCGAACGCCAGGGGCAAAAGAGCAGTTAATAAAAAGCTCGCCGAGCTGGAAGCCGGCAAAGAACTCGCAATGGATAATAAGCTTATAATCCACGCAGGCCACGGTCTGACATATCGTAATATTGCCGGAGTGGCGCGAATAAAAGACCTTTGTGAGTTCAATATTGGCCATAGTATTATAGCAAGGGCCGTACTCGTCGGAATCGGGCAGGCAACCGCCGAAATGATAAAATTGATAGATAAATTCAGTTCGTAGTTGTGAATTCAAGTTCATGGGCTGCTAACTATGCAGGATGAACTATTCACAAAATTAGGAGATTAAGAATGTTTACAGGGGCAATGGTGGCGCTGGTTACGCCTTTTCAGGATGGTGAAATAGACTTTGAAACTTTCGACGAACTGATCGAATTCCAATTGGAGGGTGGCATAGATGGTATAGTGCCCGTTGGGACGACCGGTGAATCGCCAACCTTAAGTTATGAAGAACACAAAAAGGTCATCGAAAGAACAGTGAAGGTCGTAGGCGGACAAGTCCCCGTAATCGCAGGTGCCGGTGCAAACAGCACTGCCGAGGCGATTGAGATGACGGTATTTGCAAAAAAAGTGGGGGCCGATGCGACCTTGCAGGTCGGTCCGTATTACAACAAGCCCATGCAGGAAGGCTTTTTTCAGCATTTCAGGGCGATAGCCGAAAATGTTGATCTGCCGGTCGTGTTATACAATATACCTGGCCGTTGCGGAGCGGGCATGACGCCGGAGACGGTCGCGAGGTTGGCTGAACTCGAAAATATCGTTGCGATCAAAGAGGCGACCGGCAGTCTGGACCAGGCCAGTGAAATTGCTACTCGATGCGACATAACGATCATATCAGGCGATGATTCTCTTACGCTGCCGTTAGCCTCGGTCGGGGGTAAGGGCGTGATCAGCGTAGTGGCGAACATTGTGCCGACTGACGTCAAAGCGATGACCGATTTGATCCTGGAAGGAGATTTTGTATCAGCCCTCAAATGGCATAAAAAGCTTTTCGCACTGAGCAAGGGAATGCTTACTTTGGCCACGAATCCCATACCGGTCAAGGCTGCAATGGCGATTCTGAATAGGGCTTCGGAAGAATTGCGACTGCCTATGACGCCGCTTGAAGAGGACAAAAAAGTTGTCCTAAAGCAGACATTAGCAGACTATGGCCTGTTGAGCTAAAGAACGTATTCGCCAACATAATCAACCGTGTGGGAACAGAAAGTATGGCGGATGCTATGGGGCAAGGAAAAAGTCGGTCTCGCAGGAAGGTGCTTCGCAGCCTTGATAGACGTCGGTGTCCTGCAGTGTGAAAATATCATCTGTGCCGATGAAACGTGTTTTGAGAAACTCTACCCGGCCATCGCCAAATAAGACGTTCTGTCCGCGACGGTTGTGATTGATGCTGTTAAGGGTTAACAACTGCTTATTAAGTCGAAGACTAAGTTGCTTTGAGAAGTCTTCAGTTAATCCTTCAAAAAGCGGATTCCAGTCTGCCATTATGACGTTTCTGCAAAGCAGCTTGCCGTTTCTAGTCTTGCGGCAACTAATCTGGAAGCTGTAAGTTACATATCTTCTGCCGGGGAAATCCTTTAATTTGCTTAATTGTGAGGGAGTCGCTTGGAGGTTTTCGCCGTATTCACATGCGCGACAAACAAAGTCGGCTGGTTTTACATAACCTTCTTTTACCAAAAGGTAGACTCGGCGGGTATTGGAATGGTTCTCGTTGCCCTGATCGCCCACCTTCCACCAGGGAGCGCCCGCCAAAGATGCGACGGCCGGGGATTGGCCATCATGCTCAGAAATGTAATTATGCAAACCCTGGAAGATATTGCTTTGCTGCGTCTGGCATTGCTGACGCAAAGAATGATGACGGGCATAGCCGGATACGGCTCTGAAAGTTGTAATCAGCAGACTTCCAACAATCATAAGAACTGCTGCCGTAGCTAACTTTCTGGCAAAACCCAATCGAAGTCGGCTTTTTGTGGTAAATTCCCGGCTTTGTTCGCTGGCAAGTAATTCCTGCAGCCGATCCTGGCTTGAATTCGCTAAGCTGTTAAGACGCAAAACAGTACGCTCCGCAAGAGAATCCGGGCAGGATTCTGGTTCTAAGCTGTTAAGTGGTTCAAGTGTTGCTTTAAGTTTGGTGTGAATTACGGCAGCTTGTTTGCTGGATGAGATTAATGCTTCAGCTTCGACATTCTGTTCCTGGGATGTCAAACCGAAACAATAATCAAATATAAACTGTTTCTGATCGCTGTTAAGCGGAATCATTTGAATTCTTTGCTCCCAACTGAAGCCTTCCACTCTTTTGCAAAACGACCGACGGCTGTGTGCAACCTACTCTTAACCGTCCCGATAGGTATACTCAAAATCTCGGCCATTTGTTTGTAAGAAAATCCTTGAAAATATGCCAAACTTAAAATTTCTCGCAAATTTTCCGGCATATCCGCTATAATCTGTCCAACCATCGAGGCCGTTTCGTCCTTTTGCAGTTTCTCGTAAGGCATTGTCTTGTCAGAAGTAACGGTATTAAGCATATCATCAAATGACAAATCCTGCGAATCCGCCATAGTACCAATAGAAACAGCCGATGTTCGTTGCCATTTGCGAAGAGCATCCTTTGCTTTGTTCGCTGCTATTGTAAAAAGCCACGGGCGCAAAGGCCGGTTTGTATCGAAGCTGTTCCGGCTGGCGTATAACTGTAAAAACGTTTCCTGAAAAACATCCTCAACAAGATCATGCCGGTTTAAGAATTGTCTAAGAAATGCATAAAGGCTGTTTTTATAGCGAGTTACGATTTCACGAAACGCAGCCTCATCCCCGGCTGTATAGCGGGCGAGTAATTCGGCATCGCTTAATTTTACAAAATCTTTGCCCATAACTCGATCATAAAAAGAATAATGGAAACACAACTATTATACGTGATTAGTAATGTAAATTAAATAATAATTGCGGCCAATTCACATATAAACTCAGAAGTAACTTCTCTACGTAAAGAAAAAAGAAATAGCTTTTTATGATGTGAATGCAAATAATAATTATTAGGATTTATATCGGACTTAATGGAGGTTTCCTTTTAGGAGTATTTTGAGCTACTTGGCAATACGTCAATACAGAGTATGACTAAAAGATATAAGTGTATATATGGCAAGCACTAATGATATTGCAGGTGGGTTTTGGATGATTTTGTGTGCAAAATTGCAAAGATGTACACTTTTTAAATCTTCTTATAAAGTTGCTTAGTCGGCATACTCACCAAAGTTTATAGATTTTTCTTGACAGAAAGCTGCATGATCTGGTAAAGTTAAGTTAGGTTAAGCATGTACCCTTTTCGGCATGTATCGAAGGGATTTCTGCTTCCCGATGAGTGGAATGTCTTTAATTCCTGAGAGTATTCCGCACAGTAAGGAACGTACAAGACAACCGAAGTCGTATGCTTCGGATATAAGAATTTTACCTTACCAATTATATAGCTTAGTTTCTGATGGAAGGAGGTAGCAGCAAGTCTATAAGAATGTTCTGGGCAGACATTTGAAAAATGTAGCGTGAGGTAAAATTCTTATCGGTCGCTTATATTTTAACATCCTTTTTTGAAGGAGGATTATTATGTGTAAGAAATTTTTACTTATAGTTGTTATCGTATCCACTTTGCTCAGCTTGAGTTTGGCGATGGCGGACCCACCTGCAAATCACCCAGTCACTGGAGAACCACTGGTGATAGACTGTTTCAGGGGTACTCCTTCTACAATTGACGGAAATCTGAGCGATTGGAATCTTGAAGCTTTGACCCCAGCAGTTCTTGATGTGGAAGGGCAATTGAATACTGGACAGGCCAGTTGGAGCGGCCCTGAGGACTGTAGCGGAGAATTCTATCTGCTATGGGATGACGAGAACATCTACATCGCAGTGGTGGTGAAAGACGATAAGTTGTCCATGACTAAATCCGGCGGCGATATCTGGAATGCTGACGCTGTAGAAATCTTCTTCTCCACGCTAAACGCCGTTGGAGGACATGATGAACATTACCAGTACGGTTTCAATGCCAACAATCAGAAATACATCTGGGACGCCATGGGTGGTCCTACCGGGGGGGCGCTTGATTACATGGAGGTCGCCTCGGTCGAAACTCCCGATGGATACATCTGCGAGGTCTCTATCGCACACGGACAAATCACTCCGTTAGATTTTTCAGTAGGCAATACCATTGGTTTCCACCCCGTAATTGATGATACGGAAGACATTGACCGGGAAATCCAGATTACCTGGACAGGCCGTGAAGCTCACGACCAGAGTCTGGGATTTGGGCATATGTTTCTCTCCGGTGCTGCAGCCAGACCGGGATACAGTAGTAGTCCGATTCCTGCCAACGGTGCAGTGGTTATAGGTACCTATGCAACTCTTGGCTGGAGGGCAGGAGATTTTGCAGTATCGCACGATATGTATATGGGCGAGGATTTCAACGACGTTAACGACGCCACGCGAGACTCAGACTTGTTCCGGATCAACCTGGACATGGATACAACGTTTTATGTTGCAGGCTTTCCCACATATCCTTATCCTGACGGTCTTGTCCCCGGGACAACTTACTATTGGAGAATCGACGCAGTGAATGCGCCGCCGGATGAAACCGTCTATAAGGGTGATGTCTGGAGCTTTTCGATTCCATCCCAGAGTGCCTACAGCCCCATCCCGGCCAATGGCGCCGAGTTAGTGCCTATAGATGCGACACTTACATGGACGCCGGGTCTCGGCGCGATACTGCACACTGTGTACATCGGCGAAGATTTTGACACTGTAAATAATGCTGCGGGTGGAGCACTCACAGGGATTGTAGGCTATACTCCCGGCAATCTCAAATTGGCCAAGACTTACTACTGGCGGGTCGATGAGCTTAGTGACGATACCTACAAAGGTGATGTATGGAGTTTCACAACGGAAGGCGCTGTCAGTGGCCCAAATCCGGCTGATGGTGCTGTGGACGTAAAGCCGTCGGTGGTTCTTAGCTGGGATGCGGGAGCTGTCGCAGCTTCGCATGAGGTGTACTTCGGCACGGATTCGGACGCTGTCAAGAATGCAACGACAGCCTCGCCCGAGTACAAGGGGCCAAAAGCCCTTGGCGAGGAAAGCTATGATCCCGGCAACATTACATTGAATACGGCGTACTACTGGCGGATCGATGAAGTCAACGGCGCCAGTACCGATAGTCCCTGGGCGGGTAACGTCTGGGGCTTTACGACGGGCGACTTCTTTGTCATAGACGACTTCGAGGACTATGACATTGGTAACAATGAGATATGGTTCGCATGGAATGATGGGCTTGGCGCCGGCACGCCGGGTATTCCACCTTATGTTCCGAGTAACGGTACCGGATCTATGATAGGCGACGACACTACTAACTCTTATACCGAGGAAACCATCGTTCACAGTGGCAGCCAGTCGATGCCGTACTGGTACGACAACAATCAGCAGGGCCTCAGCAAGTATTCAGAGGCTGTAAAAACATTGTCTGCCCCGCGTGACTGGACTGAGGAAGGTGTTACGGAATTGTCACTGTGGTTCAGAGGCTACCCGGCATCCGTCGGCAGCTTCGTAGAGGGCCCGGTCGGCACCTTCACAATGACCGGCTCCGGCGCAGATATCTGGAATAACGCTGACGAGTACCACTATGCATATAAAACGCTCTCCGGCGTCGGCTCGATCCAGGCTCGGGTGATCAGTATGGATAACACCAATGACTGGGCCAAGGCCGGCGTAATGATTCGCGAAACTCTCGAGCCGGGCTCCGTGCACGCATCAATGGTCGTAACGCCTGCTAACGGTGTTTCCTTCCAGCGTCGTATCTTCACTGACGATGTCAGCACAAGCGTGAACTCGACGCCACTCGCTGAAGCCGCACCGTACTGGGTGACGATCGAACGTGACATAGCCGGCAACTTTACGGCGTACAGTTCAGCCAACGGCTCGACATGGATTGTGCTGGGCGCATCCGAGAACATCCAGATGGGCTCGAACGTCTATATAGGTTTGGCGGTGACCAGCCATGATCCCGCTCTGACGTGCCAAACGGTATTCAGCAATGTCACGACTACCGGCTCGGTCGGTCCGCTGTGGGCGAACCAGGATATCGGAATAACCACCAACGCCGCTGAGCCGCTGTATGTGGCCGTATCCAACAGCGTCGGAACGCCGGCGGTAGTGGTCTACGATGATCCGGCCGCTTCAGCGATAGACACCTGGACCGAGTGGGTTATTCCATTACAGGCTTTCGAAGATAAGGGCATAGTCCTGACCAACGTTGACAAGATAGCGATTGGCCTGGGCACCCAAGGCAACATGACAATCCCAGGCGGTTCCGGTAAGATGTACTTTGACGACATTCGGCTATATCAGCCGAGAGAAGCTGCCGGAGAATAAATACTGCTCCCCGCTTTTGTGATGGGCAGGTTTACATCTGCCGGAGCAGATACAGCAGCGATATAAGGACTTGCATTAGTTAGGGGCCTATACAGATCGATTCGGTGTAGGCCCCATTTTTCTGTTAAAGATTCCGTCTAAGGGCAGCAGGGGGTGGTACTTGTTACAGATTTATCATGGTTTCAATGACCGACTCCTCGGCATCTTCTTTTCTCATCTGCCGCTGGTCACGGGTGATTATCATTTCATCGTATAGCTTCCGGTCCTTAATGAAACTTTCCTTGTTCCATCTGTTCATCTTGATAAAGAGACCATCTTCGAGCAGTTGGGCCTTTAGTCTGTCTCGATCATCCTGGTTGAGGTCCTCCTTTTCCATAATGTAAACGGAGATTAATTTATCGAAATGCTCGTTTGCGGAGTCGGCCCAGAAATGCCGGGCGATTGATAAAATCCCAAGTGCGATAATGATCAGCAGAGCCAAAGTGACTGCTACAGTACCGGAATTATTATGTTTAAGTTGTATCATACCATCTGGTTTCCTACTGTATCCGATGAAAATAATCGATCACAGAATCAATGTCAAAGAAAAAACGAACAATGACGAGATTGGCCGGTAGAAATAGGAAGCGACCTTTTCAAATACGGGATTTGAGGTAAGGGGGGGAATGTGCATATTTATAAAACATAAATTATCCTTGATTTGTTCTTGAACCTGCGTTAATTTACGGCAAATGAGCTTTCATCGGCCGAAATTGAAAGGTATTGGTATTTTCACAAAAATGCAAAGCTCAGGATAATCATTGCGAGTATTGAATGATAAAAGCTAAGTGTAATTGCGGATATACAGTTTTGTCTTATTGGGACTTCTATAGCGGCACAAAAATGGATAATATTTGGAGGGTCTTATGAACAGAGACCCTGTTAGGAATCGCTTTTTTCTATTCGTCTTACTGCTCCCTGTTTTTACCGGATGCAATGCACCTAAAAGCCAACTCAGCACCTTTGGCGGGTATTTCAATAGTGCAGATTATGAAAAATCTATAGAATTCGCTCAGTCTAAAATCAGCAAAAGCAAAAATCCCAAAAAAGAGGATTTGTTATGGACATTACAACTCGGCTCGCTTGAGAGATTGAGGCAAAATCACCGGGAAAGTAACAATCATTTTGATAGATCGGAAGAGATGCTGAACTTCTTCGATTATCAAAATGCAACCGTCGATTCGGTTGTTGCAATTGCCGTTACCGAGAATATCATTCCTTATTTGGGTGAAGAATACGATGGCATAATGGTCAATACTTACAAAGCTTTGAACTTTATGGCCCTTGGTGAAAACGACCAGGCACGGGTAGAGTTCAACAGGGCTCTTGACAGGCAAAGACGTGCAAAGGAGGAATTCGCCCGGGAAATAAAAAAGCTCCAAAATGAATTAGACGAGGCGCAGGAAAAAGAGGGATCGCAGGCTAAGAAAAATGTAGATAATCCTGAAATCGATCAGTTAATAACTGACAGGTATTCCGGCCTGTACGAGTTTGAAGCCTATCCCGATTTCATCAATCCCTTCACGACTTACATTGCCGGAGTATTTTTCAATCTCGTTGGCGACCACTCAAAAGCTGTCACTTTCCTGAAAGAATCGTATGGAATGGTCAGCGACAACGATTACCTTGCCCAGGACCTGGCTGTTACAGAACAGGTTCTCGACGGCCGGGCGGAGCTGAAAGATACCGTATGGGTAATATTCGAAAACGGGATGGGGCCCGTCAGGGAAGAGTTTCGAATCGACATACCACTGTTTCTTGTCTCGGATGAGGTAAAATACTTCGGGATTGCTCTGCCAATGCTAAAATTCAGAGAGCAGGCTTATCCCTACTTGTCGATCAAGGCTGGCGGCAACAATTACAATACGAAGATCGTCGGGGATATGGACCGGATCGTGCAGACGGAGTTTAGCAAAGACTTTAAAGGTATTCTGACCAGAGCCATTATTTCCGCTACCGCAAAAGTGGTGGCTCAGTATGCCCTAAACAAAAAAGACAACTCCTCAACGCAGATTGTTTCCCTCCTTGCTGCGGTCTATTCGTACGCCACAACCGCCGCTGATGTCAGAATTTGGACCACTCTGCCGAAAAATTTCCAGGTCGCCAGATTGCCCATACCGCCCGACAGGTTGATAACGATAGAACCCCCGGGAGGCGAATCGTTCCCGGTGGAAATCCCCGCTTGCAAAAATGCGTTTGTCTATGTTAGAATACCGCAGAAGCAGACAAGGCAGGTTCTCGACCTGATAACATATTAGATTATTAATATAATTGTTGATGGAGATTTGCCATGAAAAAGTTAGAGTTCTTATTGATCGCGTTGATAGTCTTCTGTTCCGGCTGTCAGAAGCCGAGTGACTCAAGAATCCATCTTAGAGACGGAGTTGGAAGTGACACACTCGCAAGCAACATTGTTACCAGGCCGGTAGTCTATGCTTTCAGTGCCTTGATCGGCGAAGGAATTGAAGCCACCAACGCCGTTACCAGAAGAAATGATGCCGGTTTTCTTGAGCTTCATATCAACGGATATAACAAATCGCTTCGGACCAAACGCTTCAGATACAGAGTCGAGTGGCTGGATGAAGACGGGCTTATGATTGAAACGAAAACAAGTGTGTGGCAGCCGATGTCGGCAATGGGGAGATCACCCTTTAGCATGAAGGTCGTTGCGCCGAGACCGCAAGCCGTAAATTTCAGAATGGATACGAGAAAGTGGGAGTAAATTATGAAAGTGAAAATATTATATCTTATAACGATGGTTTGTATTTTAGCGGCAGGATGTGCCCAGGAAACAACAATGATCGATACCAGGAACGACGAGGGAAAGTCTGTCATGGCTCTGGACTACAGGGACTTCGATCTGGCCGCGAGTAAAATGGTTCAATCAATGCTCGGTTCGGGAGCCCTTAAAAAGCAGGGAGGCGGCAGGTATGTAGTGGCTACCGGCAGAGTCGTCAACGATACGATGCAGAGAATCGACACCGACCAGCTTATGGTAAAAATCGAGACGGAGATATTGAACAGCGGACAAGCAGTTATGACATCCGCGGTCGGCAGCGGTTCCGACGAGTTACTCCTTGAGACAAGAGAACTCAGAGATTCCGAAGAGTTTGATCAAGACACGGTGGCCCAAAGACAAACCCTTATCGCTCCCGAACTAACCATCTCCGGCAAAATCTTTCAGAGGAATATCCGCTATGACCGAAACACACAGCAGGTTGAGTACTATTTTCAACTGAAGCTGAGCGATGTCAAGAGCGGACTCAGATTTTGGCAGGATGAAACTCTTATTGGTAAAAGGGGCAGCAGTAAATCTGTTTCCTGGTAAAGAGTCTAATAGAAAGTTTTTTCAAAGGGTGGAACAATGAAAAAAATAGCGAGTATTATTGCGCTCTGCCTGCTGGCTGCGGCAGTTGTAACCGCCGGTAATGCGCTGGGAGCTGAAAAGAATCCAGCCGGCAGCAAACGCAGCGCATCGGTCGCTCTTTTGAAGACTGAGCCAAACAACGCAGTTATCCGAGAAGTCATCGGTCGTGGCCGTAACAGGGATGAGGCCGTGAAGAACGCTCTGTATAGAGCTGTCGAGCAGGTAAGAGGTATTAGAGTCGATTCCAGCAACTATGAATTTGGCTTCCGCAGCTCAGGTGTGGGAGTGGGTGACGATGGGCCCGGTCGCAGGAGAATCGAATTCGATTCTGTAGCTGTTACCACAGACGGCACAGTCTACACAACTGAAATCGGCGGTCTCGTAAGAAGCTACACAGTTCTCGATGAAAAGCAAATCGATCAAAACACCTACGAAGTCACGCTACAGGTCGCCGTTTACGACTATGGCGCACGAGGTCAGACCGGGCGGATCAAGATTGCCTTGATGCCCGCAAAAACACAGCAGGATAATTACGGTTTCCTGAACCAAACAATATCTGGCGACACACTTTCGTCGTTGTTCTCCCAGCGACTTATTGCGGGACTAACCCAGACTAACAAATTCGCCGTTCTTGACCGTGAAAGCATCGTTGACTTTACCAGGGAAAAAGAGATGATATTTTCCTTCGATGCCCCTCTTGGAGAACAGGCAAAGCTTGCAGAAACTCTTGGCGCCGATTATCTGCTCGTAGGGACTATCACTCAGGGCCAAATCGAGATAATCGAAAGGTACCTGAGCGCCGCCAATTACACGACGAGGAAATTCAAAGCACGATTCAATTTCGATTATCGGCTTGTCGACAGCTCCACAAAGCAGGTCGTTCTGGCGTCGAATGCGCAAAAATATCTTGAGGACGAACAAGTCAGAAAGCTTGCCGACGAGCAGAATCCTGTAGAATGGGACTCGGCACAGGTACGCGACGCTTTTATCTCACTCGTGGCAAACGATGTGATTGCAGCGATTATCGACCGTGTGTATCCTATCAGAGTCGCTGCAATACAGGAGGATGGCCAAATAATTCTGAATCAGGGCGGCCAGAGAATGAAAAACGGCATGTTGCTCGATGTCTTTACAATGGGCAAGGAAGTTGTAGATAACGATACCGGAGAGTCGCTCGGAAGGATCGAAAGCCATATCGCTACTTTAGAGATTCAGAAGGTCGCACACACCATGTCAATGGCCAAATTAATTGCAGGCGAGGTGTCAAAAGTTACCATGAGTTCCGTTTGCCGTATACAAAAGCAAAAGAGAGATCTCGGCGTCGGAATGAAACCGGATATTATTAGAACCAAAACGGGAGGAGTCAAGCTGCCGTTCGATAATTAGCGGCTATTCTTTAAACCGATACTGTTGTAACAAAGTCGTGTGTGTGCACGGCTTTTTTTTACATTAAGCCGGCTGGAGTGGAGTGTGGTGATATGGCTTGTTGCTTCCCTACGGGGGTGCGAGAATTTTCGAGTGATTTGGCTATCAGGGCGTTAACGGCAAAAAAAAGAGTGACTTTTTAGATTTTTCTTGTAACGAAGAAGACTTTGGTGCGTCTATAGTATAAAAGAGCTAACAAAGAATCAGGGGCTGCAAATGATGTTTGCGCATACTACGAAGGTCAAACTCGTCGGTTCGTTCATCGCCATTCTGCTATTTCTTGCCATAGAGACCTGTCTTTGCAAGGCACAGGAAGCTAATAAGCAGGATTCGGCCACAGGAGAACTAAAGCTCGAGGGCAAATATATCGAGCGGCTGGTTCTTAAACAAATGAATGGGCCCATAAAGAGTATAGATCATCCGGCAGAAACCACAAAACTACCTACAGGAAAATACCTATTACAAGAGGTTCATTTAATTGACGGATATTCTTGTAGAAAAAATCAATGGGTAATCATCGCCAATGATAAGCCGGCAGTATTAAAATATGGGGCCCCCCTGAAACAAACTGTAAAAATAAAAAGGCAGGGAAGTGTTCTTGTATTGAATTATGAACTGCTTGGTCAAGGCGGTGAAAATTATACCAGCTCAAACAGAAGTAAACCTCCGACTTTTACAATTTACAAAGGGGATAAAGAAATCGCTTCAGACAAGTTCGAGTTTGGCTGAGGCGGCACATGCTCGTACTCGTGGCGAGTACCTCCAAGGACCTTCGGCAAATTCAGGATTGTCGCTTCACAGGACATCGGCATACTGGGCACAAAAGAAGGTGCAGGAGTCGTTTATAACTGGAGGTGGTATTACTCAGCGCCAGGAGGGCTTTTGTGGCTGGCGTTGATTTTTGTGTTTGTGTTACCCAAGTCAAACCGTAATTCCCGGGCGCTGCTTATCATTGCCCCGCTTGTAGTTGTGAATCTATTATACCTGCTCTTAAAGACCATCTCAGGCATGCCTTCCATAGTTGTTCAACAGTATGATATGCTGTTTCATTCTATATCTATAAGTATTGCCGTAATGTGGTTGATAGCACATAAGCTTGGAAATCGCAGTCACTTTCTCACATTTCTTCGGGCTCTTGCTCTAATGGTAGTCATTTGTCTGGTAGGCGAAATATCCTACTTCGGGCTTAACTTTTCGCAGGAGACCTTCCAAACCCTGATAATGTCAATTATGTCAGCATTGGTAATTCTGCTTGGCTTTATCCTGGCGGGCTGGCGATGTCGAATTCATTACAGTAGCTTACGATTTATGTTATATCTTGCCTTCTGGACTATAGCGGTCTGTCTTGTGAGCATGTTGGTGGTTTTCTTAGCGGTGTCGATTATTCAACAAATTACTGTTTCCATTTCTTCAGTATTGATTATGATCCCCATAGTAGGCCTGATTTTTGGCGCCTGTTTGTATGTGATTGTATTTCCCTTTATGATTTTAGCTTTTTACAATCCCTTGTTCCGCGAAAGATTTTATGCATGCCTGCGTCTAAAAGCGATGCCTGTAGCTCCACAGCAGGCCGACACTGGCCGATTTAATGGACAAAATCCCGGCACGGATATGCTCGAAAAGGGGGATTCTACGTGAAAGTGCCGGTGCGGCAAAGGTTTATGGAATAAAAATGGTGCAAGAAGTGAGAAAAAACGTTACATTTTCGTGGAAATTGTGACTTAATATAGTAATGAGGCTTAAAAGCGGTTATCCGTCTGTTCAAAGGACTGGACGTAATTGGAGGCTCCGAAAATGAGAAAGAGAATCTACATTCAACTCGCGGTGGGAATTGTCCTGCTTATCCTGGTATCGCAGGCCCCGGCACAACAAGAGCAGTGGCTGCAATATCACTCATCACGAGAGGCCGGCCAGATATTTGGCGAAGTGCGATCGCAAACGATTGAGCTAAGAACTCAACAACCCGCAGGTGTGAAGCTGCCGCAATTCAAGGGGCAGAACCAGTTGTTTGCCAAATGGCCCACTCCTATGGTCAAGAGCGGCCATCTATGGATAGCGCTGGACCGTACGCACAAACAAGGGCCGTATGACTTGCTGTATATCGACTCAAACGGTAACGGGAGCCTCGACGATGAAACCGCTGTAGCGGCACATCGAATGGACCAGCGAAACGCGTATTTCGGGCCTGTGAAAGTAATCTTTGAGGTCGAAGACGGGCCGGTCACATATCATTTGAACCTTAGATCCTACCAATACGGCACCGGCGACAGTAGATTGTATGCATCGTCCGGCGGATGGTACGAGGGGGACATCAAAGTAGGGGGGGGAAAGAAGCACTGCGTGCTTTTCGACTATAATACCAACGGGACGTTTAATGACAAATCTGCGAATGCCGCCGAGTGCGACCGTGTACGGATCGGCAAGCAGGGCGGTCAAGACACGCTTTTTACAGGCAACTATATCGTAGATGATGAAACGCTGTATCGGCCTGAAATTGCCCGGGACGGTGCGTGCATAAAGCTAACAAAGGCCGAGAACGTCAGTTTTGGCAGTGTTCGGTTGCCGGAGTCGATAACGCAGTTCTCCGCAAATGGCGAGAATGGATTGTTTGTCCTCAAGCCCGAAAAGGGGGTCGCTTCGCTGCCGGTAGGAAAATATCGTGTCTATGGCTGGACCGTCGAGCGACAGGATGAAAAAGGTACGAACTGGAAACTCAAAGGCAGCGGACTTAGCGAGAAGAACCTCTTCGATATTACCGAGGGTAGAGAAGCCGTACTTTCGATTGGTGAGCCACTTGTTGCTACGCTCGATGCATCCGAAAGACAAGGAACGCATTCCTTTAACCACAGCATGAAAGGCCGGGCCGGAGAACGCATCGAATTGACCCGTAACGGTGTTCAACCACAAGCTCCAAAGGTGCGTATAAAAAACGCAGACGGTACGTATGACCGCACTTATAGCTTCCAGTATGGCTGAGGCAGCACCTGTTCGCTCTCGTGGCGAGAGCCAAAAATCGTAGCGGGACCATTCACCGCAACCGTAGAAGTGGCAGGACCGTTCAGGATTGAAGGCAAAGCCTACACAATAGCGGCTAGAAGTAAACCGGCGGAAACAACATCACCTATTGTCGCCGCTGTAGAAAAGCCTGTCAAATCGAGATACGGGGCAGTAATTATCATCATTGGCATTATCGCTCTTGCAGCCGCCGGAATGGCGATCTACAAGAAAAAAGCAACAATCTAATTTTTAGTCGCTGAGTCAGGGATTGAGTCACGGCGAGAGCCGTAATGGGGAGTTATTATGCGCAGAAATAAAACAGCATTCTTATGGATTTGTTTGGCAATTGTTCTTGTTACCAATTCAGGTGGGGGCGTCTTATCCCTTCCCGGGCTGATTCTGACAGACAAGGAGCACATCGTCCGGGCAGAGGGATTTGCGATATCCGAATTAGATCAAGAACTACATAAGCTAACAAATGCGAAGGAAAAACAGCCATGAAAGCCAAATTCGCAATTATCTTAGTGAGTGTATTGTCATACACATGTTTTGCCGAGCATGTCCGGACAAGAATCGTGGCCGGTAGAGTAATAGACTACCGAGCTCGGCCTGTAGAAGGCGCTTTTGTTGTATGTTATGATTTGGAGCCTGGTATCGATCAATATAACATTTGGGATAGGTGGAAGGCAAATGTAGACGAGCCATTAGGACGTATGAGCACAGGATCCGATGGTCAGTTCTCTTTTAGAGTGGCTGCGACAAAGGACTTCTCTCCCCGCGTGGTAGCGGGCAAAGAGGGCCTGGCACTTGGCTGGTGTCATTATACTCATAGTAGTGAACTGATTCCCACGATCCGATTAGGCAAGCCAAGGCTGCTCAAGGGAACTGTCGTGGATGAGACAGGGCGTCCTGTATCTGGTGCTACGGTAAGGATATGTATAAGAAACAGGATGATGGCTGAGTATACTTATATAGCCCCGATCGATCCTAAAAGCTGGTTCGTCACCCACACAGATATGGATGGACAATTTGTTTTTAACAACATCCCCAAAGGTGCAACGGCGGATTTCATGGTGAAAGCCCCCGGTAAAGCCACAATATCGACCTTTTCTGATTTAGGGCTGGATGTAGGTGAACAATTCCATGCCGGGCAGACCGACATTCGTATCAAGTTACCTGTTGAAGCACGACTGAGCGGCACAGTAGTTAACGAAAGTACGGGCCAGGCACTTGCTGGCGTTGGCATTCTGGCCCACCACTGTAATAGCGCAGGCTGGCGTATTCATCACTGCCCGGATCCTGTACAAACAGATGACAACGGTCGATTCGAGCTTGCCGGATTAGCGCCAGCCACATATCAACTGGAGACAGTTTTCGACCAGGCCAGGTCTGCATGCCTGACTATGACTTTGGAAGCCGGACAGATTATGCGTAATGTGAAAGTATCCTTGAGCAAGGGAATTCCATTTGAGGTGGTAGTCTGTGATGTAGAAGAAGAAAATCCTATAGAGAATGCAGATGTTACTGTTACAAAAAAGCCAGCCGAATCTCGATATGATACGTTCAGTCAAACAGTGACCACAGATGCCAATGGTCTTGCTCGACTGAAAGTGCCACCCGGAGAGTGTGATGTCAAAGTCCACAAATTCGGCTATGGAGCAATTTTCGAGCCTCAACGCGTTCAGATCGATTTCGGAAAAGTGTTGCAGTATGAAATATTTCTACCTCGAACATTACGTATCTTATCTGGAGAAGTTCTGGATGAACAGGGACGGCCGCTTCCAGATGCACTGGTTATTCAGATGACGTTTGGGCCCCGTACTCTTACGGATGCTGAGGGTCGCTTTGATACGAGCCACATCGGCTACCACATTACTTCAGGTCGTCGATCTTCAAGAGAACGCGTGTTGGTTCGACACGTGCCTTCTGGTTTAGGAGCTTTTGGGATACTCGAGGATCCCAATAAGTCCGGAAGGCCCAAAGGCCAAATCATCCTCAAGCCTGCTCATACTCTTACCGGGCGCGTCATAGATCCGGACGGCAAGAGCATACCTGCGGCTTATGTCAGACTCCTGCAGGCCCGATATAGAACTCTTATTACAGAGGTGCTTACTGATGCGAATGGCGAATATTCCATTCCTTCAGTCCCCAATCCGGGGGACAATCCAAAAGATTCTACTATGTATGTTGATAGAG
>SDBT01004864.1_pt1 | contig 22703 bp, 32 predicted proteins | sample 2277101 | NCBI WGS metagenome assembly SDBT01 (sample SAMN10404973, study PRJNA504765) | marine sediment metagenome | isolation source: marine sediment core GS10_PC15, 103 cmbsf | place: Arctic Ocean: Southern Knipovich Ridge | collected 2010 | reverse complement strand
CATCTGTCAGCGTCACCCTGGTCAGAAACTCGTCTACACGGTCCACATCAGGCGGCGGTGCAGGCCGAGGTTCCCAATCCAGCAGGGTTGTATTCCATTGTGAGTTCGGCGGCATCTCACGAATCTGCTTCTTGGACAAACCGGCGGGCAGCGGATCAGCAACAACTGTTGCCAAGGAAACCAAAGCCCCATTCGAGGTTTGATAAATGGCATACCAAATCATCATTCAACTCCAATCATGCGGTGCGTTCCCGAAAGTTCATGTCCACCGTGTAATCCTCCGCCGCTGCCGAGGCGAGGCAACCGACCCGCCACGACCCACCAATCGAAGGGAGGAAGAAGGTGAACTTCTCCTCGTTGGTAGACGACGGGATGAACTCCCGGCTCATGAACGCTTCGTCGTCCCAGTCCTGAGCCGACTCGTCCAGAGAGAGGTAGACGGAGACAATCAGCCCGTTGGTAACCGGGGTACCCTCGTTGTTCGCCAGGATCTCCACCTGGGTCAGCAGTGCGTCCGATGAGACGATGGAATCGAAGAACTCTTCGGTTACGTCATCAACTGTGGTGAGTTGGGTTCCACCTGATGTATCAGACCCCCATGTAACAGCCATTTAACGTCTCCGTATTTATGTAGCGGAACCGCCACCGAGTGTGAAGGTCAAGTCTCCAGTGGAGAATTGAATGGTGTTACCAGTCGATACCACTTGGTTCGGTGTCACATCACCCCACGCGAAAATCGTCCCCGCTGATGTCGAGTTGGTCGAAGCCATGAACCAGCCCTTGACCGTCGTCTCCGCAGGAGCCGAGAAGTTGCCGGTTGACATCACGATGTCAACTTTGTTGGTGAACACCGATGGAGAGGTTGATGTCGGTAGCGTCCAGGTCGCAGTTGTGTTGGCGATCTGCTGATGGAAGTCGGTCGAGTTAGCCCCAGCCATTCGTCCAGTATCAGTGATGAGGTAAGCGTCAGTGAGAGTGGTGTGGGTGAGAATCAGGTGGACGGTGGTCGGAACCGGCAACGTAGGAGCCGCAGTCGCGTTCATGACCTGTTCCTGAAGCTCCTGCATGAACAGAGCCGAATATGAGCCAGCCATTTTGAGAACTCCTGTTGGTCAGGCGCTCTTGGCGCTCCCTTGGTGAGACAGTCTAACCAGCTATAAGGTCGGAACCGTCGTTATCTTCCACCAGCATCGGGGTGGTGTTAGACACGTTGAAGGTTGATTGGGCTTGGGTGGTGTTTGAATACCAGTAGGTCCCGTCATACTCAGGTTTCGTAATGGTGATGGGGTTGGTGTAACTCCACTGGTTCCAATAAGGACCTGGGACGTACTTGATGATCCTGGCGTCCTTCAGCAGCTCGATGCAATCTCTACGTCTCGGGTTTTTCGGATGGTCTTCCCAAGGCTGGTCACACTCGCTGCAAACAAGGTTCTCGGGTACGGCGCGGGGCTTACTCACTTCTCACTCACAATCGGGCCCTTCGGCGGTTTGGGGATGTGGATGTCGTCCATGTCAGGCTGTCCCATGTGTGTCGTCCTTTTCGGAGTCGAATTCCACTGCCAGTCCCCACTCGGTATGTCCTTTACTGTTTACCCACTGAGTGGGCTCGAAGGAAAAGCCCTTCGACGCGTAATCAGGGTCAGCGTTCAGCCGCTTGGCTTCTTTGGCTACCTCTGCGGGGATTTCCACATCAAGAAACTATCACGCCGCCAAGCGACTTCTTGGCATTGTGGAGTCTTTTCGCATCTCCCCAGTTCCGATCCATGTGAGACAGGATCGACAGCTCCCTCACCGAATAGACGACGCCCTTTACTTTGTCTGGCACCCGAACCTTCTCATCTCGAACCAGCACTATGTCGTCATCGAGCCAGTGAGACCGCGCCATCACCCACCCTCGTAAGCGCAGATGGTTGTTCAGCTTGTCCTTTTGGGTCTGGTCATACCCGTCCTGTGGTTGGCGCAAAGTCTCCAGAGTCGATGAAGCGTCATACCCCTTCAGCAGCTTGACTGGGGTGTCGTCATCCTCCTGTTGTTTGCGAGCACGCGTGAGATCCTCGACAAAGGTGGACTCCAGTTGCCGGTTCCTCAAGATGTAAGCCGGGTGGAAGGTTGGCATGATGAGCCACCTCTTCCACCAATAGGCTTGGCCTCGCATCCCGGTGATCCCCACGTAGTCCTTGTCGTCACGACGAAACTTGGAACGGGCTGCGTTACCCAGCGGAATTACGATCCAGGCTTCGGACATTTCGAGCTGCTGCCAGAACCACGGATCACACGCCTTGTCGGCTCCCACCTCCACAGCTTGCTGCCACTTGTTTCCTACGGGCCGACAACAGATCGCATTGATGAAGCTGGGGCTCTCGATGCCTGCGTGTCTCAATGCAGTCTCAAGCAGCTTGCCTGATACCCCTACGAAGGGCTTGCCCTCCATGTCCTCCTGTCTGCCTGGAGCCTCACCAACAACGGCTATGGCAGATGGCCCCCCACGCCACGGGACTGGTGCTGTAGCGTTCTGTCTCAGCTCGCACTTCGTACAAGCCAGGATGTTCTCGCGTAGTGCCAGTACCCGTGACGCTTCTACCAGCCGACGCCGGGACTCAGGGTCCTCTGTCGTAAGCGCCGTCTGTAGAAGATCTGCACTACTCACTCTTCTGGCTTCTCTAGCCAGGCGTAGTTGATGTATTCGAGAGCTTCAATCGCTCCCCCCATTTGATCGGCTCGACGCTGGTAACGCTTTCGATATGCCTCGTACTTCTCTTCCCTCTCCTGTAGCTCCACAAGATAAGCCCGCACCTTCTCGGTGAGATCCATGCTCTGGTCCCGTCCATAGAGGTAGCCGACATGAAGAAGGTCGCTCTGCTTGGGAATCTCGATTTCAATGCCCAGCCCCCGAGCCCACCCGAGCAGCCACTCCACTGAAGGGCGCTCTCGTCGGTGCTCCTTCGAGGTGGCCATGTCAATGCCGTACAGCCCGATCTTCTTGGGCTGCTCAAGGATGGCCCACCCTAAGAGCCAGGTCACTGAATTGGTGAAGTATCGTGAAGGAGCAAAATAAGCCAACACTTCTTTTTCAGGAAAGGGCACTCCCCGCTTGATGTCCCATTTCTTGATCTGATCTGCCCAGGCGTACACATCAATGCCGTGGTCTCTCTGAAGCCACTCAATCTGTTCTTCGTCCTCATGTCCTGGGTAATCGACATACATCGTCTGGATGTCATGCAGCTCGAACCAGGCAGTGAATTCTTCTAGCGGCTGAGAGCCCCACGAGGTGTTCATGCCCCAATACTCAGCCTCCTCACCCCAAGGAGTTTCCTCCCAATGGGAGGTTGTGCCCACGATGTAAATGGTGTCTTTCATTCGCTGCCGAAGGTGATTGGATCGCCAGTGCTAGGAGCCACCACGCTCAGGTTGCCCTCCATTGGAAATGGCAGAGGAGCCTCACCATTGAGCACCCGTTGGAAGCCATCGATCGAAACCTCCAGTCCTCTCATCTCAGTCTCGACAGCACTAGCCAATGGGTTGGGGATCACCCGATCAGACATGTGTAAGGCGGCGTTCATCATCGCCTGTGATTGGAAGTAGTCGTTGCAAGCCTGGAGCACGTCGTGAGCCTTCTCCAACTCACGTACCGCATCGGCTAGATCAGTCATTTCAAAGCATCCTTAATGTATTGCACTCTCTTGGGGCCCACGCCCTTGATCGACACCAACCTGGCCTCGTCTTCCTCTGTCAATTGGAACGGCACCCGGCCAAACTCATCGAAGATACGCCCAGCCATATCGGGCCCAATCGCCTCGAAGGATTGGAGGATATGAACGGCGTGATCCTTTTTGGAGTAATGCCGCTTCCCATCCACCTTGGCCATCCCAGGACGAGAGAACAGGCTGGTGTGTTTCTCCTTTTGCCCCCACTTTTCAATGGCGTTGAGAAACTTGATCGTGTCACGGACGTTCTTCGTCCACACGGTGGCAACACCCAGCTCACTGAGTGCCGACATGGTGAGCCCTTGAAGCTGTTGGTAGCTGAAGGCCGCTCCGTGGGTCCACCCCTCCAGCCCACCGTTGACGTTCCATGTTGGAGAGCCCTCGCACACGAGCACACGTACCTCACATTTGGTTAGCTTGATGAGGCTGTCCCCGAGTCGCCCATCATGTAGCGAGCTGATGTAGTCGTCGGGAAACTTCTTGCGCTGCACCCCGATGAAGTACCCATGAGCCGGTATGAGAATGTCGGCCCCATAGGTCTCAGCTATCGAGGAAACGGACCCGGCTTCGCGAAGCTCCTGGGGCTCGGTGGGGGAGACGAGGAAGGTCACTTACGGTCGCGCTCTGCCTTGGCAGCTTTGAGCAATATACGTATCGACTTGATCCCGTCGGGTGACCCCCACATGATGCCCAACCGCTGAACAAGCTCATCAAACCCCAGTTTTTCACCCTTTTTGGGTTCGTGGTAGGCCAGTGTGATTGCAGCTATCAACACCTCCTGCATTCGCTTGGAGCCCAAGTTCCAGCCGATGACCAGACCAACACCAGCCACCAGGAACATCAACCCGAGAACTACAAAGTCCATCCTGCGACCTGCACTAGATAGTCGATCGTGAATTCCTTGATCGGCTTGCGCTCGAACGGCACACGCTCACGGTCCTTGATTGTGGTGTGCATGATCTGTCCTGCTCGATCTACCGCTCCAAGCAGAATCGTGTGTGGCTGATAGCCGAGCTGCTTCTGCCCCGCGGGTTTCACGCCGTAAGCCCCGAAGGTTGCCTTGAGCCCTTTGTCATCGGTGTCACGTATAGAAGCTACCTCGGCAGCAAAGAACTTATGGCCGGGTGTCCGATGCAACACCTTGTTCATCCACTGCTTATACATCTTGTTGATGGGACCCCAGTCCTGCCACCCATCGAGAGGGTTGCCCCCAGCCTTGAGCTTGCGAGCCTCCAAGAAGTATTCAGCCATTCCCTCTTTGAAGATCTCTTCCACGTAGTGGGCCTGCACCGCATCCCAGGCAGGCGATACAAAGTCGATGACAAGCCAGTCATTGGGCCCGAGCTTGTTTTGGAAGCCATCGACCGTAGCCGTGTATTCCTCCCACTCGAACACGTGTTCCCATTCCACATTGCCACCTCGACGCCAATCGAGGTCTGCGTATTGAGTGCCGGGCTCCAAGAACGCATCGAGGGCGTTGTCGGAGTCGAGAGCGAAGAACTTGGCATCACTTCCGGTTTCCCTTGACCATTTGGCGACATTGAGCCAATCGGTGGTCTTGCCGGTCCCCCACGGTCCCATGACCAGTATCTTCTCTCGCCGGGCGTTTTCGTGTCCTGGGCTAAGCATTGTTCTCCTCTTCTGGGCGTGTCACTTCTGGGTTCCAGATGAGCAGGTACTCCCATAACCCATCCCCCATGTAGTGTCGCCCTACGTAATGGTTTCCATATTCCTTCTTGCGGAAGTCGCGTAGCCGGGCGCTGATAGAGGCTTCTGGATCACCCGTGATAGCTGACACCTGATGCAGTGTCATCCACCTGGCCTCATCCATCGCTTCGTAGACCCTTCGGTGCTGAGCATTCAGCCGAGCAAAGTCACGATCAGCTTCATAGGTCTCACCACCTCGATGGCCTTCGAGAATCTCAGGCATTCAGTTTTTGCCCTTTCCCTTCCTCGGCCTCACCGTCAGGAACGGCGCGCTCTCTGTTTCTTCGTAAAACTGCTCTATCTCGTCACCCATGTGTTGTCGCAAGGCCGCAGCGTTGAGGGTCTTGCTGGTGCGAGTGCTCATCGAGAAGCTGTAGCCGGGGATCATCAGCTTGTTCCTGCTTCCCAGGGCTAGCTGGATCTCGTTGCGGATCTCCTTTTTACGCTCCTTGAGGTCGTCCTCCACCTTCTTGATCTCCTGATACTGATTGCCAAGATGGTTGAGCATCTTCTCGCTGCCATCCTCTAGCTCCTCGAAGATGACCTCGTGCCTATCGCACAAGTAGTCATACGGGCATACATATTGGGATGCAGAATTGCATACAGGTAGCTCGCTGGTCGTAGCGAAGTGCTCAGCCAGCGCCACCTTCTGGATGATGGTCTGAATGTCGAGTGGGGGAGCCTTGAGGATGCGAATGTCCATCTGGAGGCCCTCCCCCTCCCACCCCCTGTTTACTACGGCGTAGACGCATTCCTGGGCTCCCACAGCGTGCATGTAGGTGGTGATCTGTGCGGCATATTCGGGGTACTTCTCGAAGCCCCAGGCGAGCCAGGTATCGAACACGCGTTGGCTCATGGACTTGACTTCTAAGGGGCGCACTTCCCTCTGGTTAGGTGCGACACAATGACGAGCATCGAGGTGGCCACGGATCAGAACGCCTGGCTTGACCTCAATCTCAGCCGTGCCCTGTTCACCTGAAATACGATAGCCCTCGCTCCGCATGTGAGCCTTGACCACGATCTCATACTTATTGCCTTCAGCGGCAGCAGCCACGAGGTAATCGGGTGGGGGTAGCTGGTCGTAGCCTTGCCGAGCAGCAGCAAGGCAGCGCAACGAACGACCGACAAATGATGCTCGATAGACCCAAGCCGAGACACTCTCGTCGTAGTAAACGCCAGGTCTATTGTCGGACTTTTGTTGCGCTGCCATTCCCTCTTCTCCTAGAGAGTTGATGAGGGCTGGCCGAGATAGGAGTGGTATCGGGGTGCAACCAGCCCCCACCAAGTTGTTACGCGTTGACTGTTGCGTAGATCCCGTCTTCGCGTGCTACCTCTGTCAATAGCACAGGGTCGTCCGAGATGCCCGGCAACGCCAGGGCAGCTTTCTGGAAGGTTGGATAGTCCTCTGAGGACTTCGCTAGAGCTTCCACGGCAGGTCTCAGACCATTATCAACAGCCGATGAAGCCGAGGTTGTAGAAGTAGCCGCCGATGGCGTTGCTCCTACCTGAAACCGGCCCAGGTACTGGTCTGGGACCAGCTTGCCTTTGGAGCCCTTGATCCGCTCGCCTGCATCATTGGTGAAGTCGTAGGAATACATTTCCTCGACAAAGTGCCACTTGGTTCCAATCCAAGTCTCGGCAACATGGGGATCGGCAGCTCCCCCGAATGGGTCCTCATCGGATTCTGCAATGTTCTCTGTTATCTCGTAGGCAGAATCAAGGAAAGCTCCATACTTGGCTCCGAGCCGAGGATTGGGCTTCTTGCTGGTGCCGTCGTAGGTAACGGTCTTGCCTCCATCAGTTGTGATCCAACCATCAGCCAGAGCGTAAGAAGGATGGAATCCATCGTGATCGAGGATTGGTTGGGCTTCGTCATCGGTCTTACCGATTAAATGGATGAGCATGATCGCACGCCCAGCCTTTTCAGTCAGAGCAGCCGACTCTCCGAAGTATGCGTCGGTAATCTCAAAGGTGAAGTCATCAAGACCTCCACCACCAGATTGACCTTTAAAGTCGTCACGTGCCATCAGGCATCTCCTCCTTGTTTCGAGTTGTGACGGGTACACCCTCACCACGTTGGGTGAGGACGGACACCCTAACCCATCAGCTAGTCGAGTGGCGACATTTGATGGTGGGAATCTTCGCGACCAGCGTTTTACTTTTCGCGAACTACGGTCTTGGCACCCTTCGGGCCCCACCACTCGACACCTTCACTGCGATGATTGCCAGGGTGTCCTACGTCACCCTTGGCGTAGACGTAGAGGGGCTCCTCGCAGAGCAGTCGCTTGAGCGCGAAAGGGGAGACATCGCCACACAGCTCGGGTGGCTTGACTCGTTTCATTTCAGTCGCTTGAGATGGCACTTTGTACACAGGGTTCGATACTCAAAATAGATGGGATCATCGCTCTTTAGGATGCGTTTTCCACAACCACCACAAGTCTCCTTGTCCCACGGAAAGTAACGTCCTACAGCGTTAGCTCCGTGTCCCCAGTACCAAGTCATCGCTCTCTCCGTTTAGGAGCTGGCCACACGAGAGCGTTAGCCCACCACTTGGGGATACGGCTCCGACCGAAGGGGCTCGGCCACACGTTGTTGACGAATTGCCCATCGAGAATGTAGGTGGTCACCGAGTCATCGCGATGACGCATTCCACGTCCGCTCATCTGAACGATGCTACGAATCGTCTGCATGTAGAACCACCCCTTGCCCGTGTAGGTGCCATAGAACCTCTTCTTCACTTGCTTGTCTCCGAGGTTGGGGAAGGGCACCTTGGCGATGATGATGACCCGGCACATATCGTCAGGGAGATCGATCCCTCGATCGAGAGAAGGGGCCAACAACACTGAGCCTTCATGTGACCTGTACATTTCGACCGCACCATCACGGGTCGCTGAATTGGAGTAGCTAATGACACGACTGCTGTGCACAGAGCTTCGTAAGTAGTCATCAAGAAACGATGTCATCGGATAACTAACGGTGTGTACGAGCACTCGTTCGTGAAGATGGTTGTCGAGGATGTCGATGATGCCGTCCCCGATCAACGGCCAGTCGGTGTCTTTGGTCTTGTATGACACGCTGGCTACTGGCGTCACATACACCGGCCTTCGACTGATCGGGAAGTTGGAATCCACCTCAACGCTCCCCCACTCATGGTCAGCCAGCCCGAGGTCTTGTGCCATCTGCTTCGCTGAGATCACGGTGGCTGACATCAGGAGAAACCGTCTTGAGTGTCGCCAGATGAGGTTCTGTGCATACGAGGAGATCTCCACTGGTTTAAGCTCGACGTACCCCTCGTCTAACCCATCGATGACCCAGTTGTCAGGTTGACGCGCCAGGTCGTGGACTACCACTTCGAGCTGGCCAAGGTAACGCTGCCAACGATCGCTTTCTTTCTGAAGGGCAAGCGGTGGAGGTGAATCATGGAAGGCACCAAGCTCACCGGCCAGTGTCGCACAGCGACCCTTGACTTTTTGTTTTGCACGCTCGGCCCATTCCAACCACCATTCCGGCTTCGTCTTCCTCGAAGGTAAACCAAGACCTAAATCCTGAATTGCCCTACGAGGGATGGTCAGCTCCACGAAAGACATGAGGACTGATTCGAGAGTGTCGGCTTCATCGATGATGACGAAGGGGAAGGTGTGAGAACCATCGTCTTGAACCCCGAAGCGTCCGACCATATTTGATTCAGTCAAAAAATAAGCCGTGTTAGCTACCGCGAAGGGAGAGGTGAGCGCAGCGTTCTTGGCCTGCTCGTAGTGACAGTATTGCCAGGGGTGACAGTTGAAGCAGTGCAGCACTGTCCGTGATTCGTGGGCTCCACCCATTGGGTTGTAACTGAGGTCAGGTTGCGAGGTCGTGCACAGGTCACAGAGTGGGAGTTGGGTCGAGTCGATCCCCTTCTTGGTACACATCGAGGCATCAAGATGCCGGGCTCCGAGAGCATCGAAGCGATCCTCTTCGTCGTAGGTCGCGTAGTTAGCGCGCCCCTTGATGAGGTCAGCATTCGGGAAGTCGTGGGTGACCTGTTCTTGGAGTGTCTTGGTGGTGCAGACGTACAGCCCTTGAGTGGCCTTCCATCGAGCACTTGCGATCTGTCGCATCACATCACCGATGAGGGTCTTACCCGCGCCGGTCGGTGCGTCGAGCAACATCACCTTGTTGGTCTCGAACCCCTCCAGCAGCCCCTCTATGGCTTCTATCTGATCCGGTCGGTAGTCAGTGGCCCACTCAGGTAGCTGGACGTGTTCTTGCCAGCTAGGAAGCATCACTCTTCTTCATCGTTTTCTTCCTGAAAGGTTTGCAGCAGCTCCTTCATCAATTGGAGTGCAGTCTCTACAGAACTAGAAGCCATCTCCATGCGGACTTCTAGCTGAGCCAAAATGGCTTCTCTCGATCGCACAGGTGGTCGATCTTGTTTTGAGGAGGGCTGAGCACCAAGCAATTTGATGATGACCTTACGCACCTCATTAAGCTCGGCTCCGAGCTGGGCAAGCACCTGAGAGCCAACGCCCGCGCCTTCTCGTATCAGACCCATGAGGATGTGCTCGGTTCCGATGTAGTTGTGACCAAGCTGTAGCGCCTCTCTCATCGACAGCTCCAACACCTTCTTGGCTCGGGGCGTGAAGGGGATGTGACCTGTCGGAGATTCCTGGCCCACCCCAATGATCTTCGCTATCTCGTCACGTATATCTTGCAGCTCAATATCAAGACTCTGAAGTGCTTGCGCAGCGATTCCATCCCCCTCACTTACCAACCCCAACAGCACGTGCTCAGTGCCGATGTAGTTGTGCTTGAGGAGACGAGCTTCCTCTTGGGCAAGGACGACGACTCGTCTAGCTCGGTCGGTGAATCTCTCGAACATATTCTGTTCCTCCTGGGGGAATCTCTTGGGGTGGGGGAATCTTTTTTTGTGGCGAACCTGTCGAAGCGTCCTCAAAAATTTCAGATTCATGGACACAGGGCCCATCGAATAGCGGAGAATAACTCAACCCACACTCAGGACACGTCCAGCCGACAGCGTAGGTCACACTTACCTCACCGACTGTCTTCTTGATTGGTGCTGGAGATTCCATGTTGAGCGTTCGGTTGTGCCCGTCCTGTTCCTGCTCTTGGTCTCTCTCAGGCCAGTGCCGCATCAGCTTGGCCACAGAGCCATGATGACGAGGAAGGCAAGGATCGATACGACGTAGAACCCTACCCAATTACTTTGATGTCGCCTCACAGTCTCCGCTCCCAGCTCGCCAGCTCTCTCCCAAGCTCAGACCTCCACGGCTCGTCCATCTTCGAGAGCTGAGCCTCAAGATCCTTGATCGTCTCTCTGAGCCCTGTGTAATCGCTGTTAGCGATGGCCATGCTGAAGGTCTCTTGCATCAGGGTCATAATGGCTCGATGTGAGTGCTGCATGTTCATCCGGTACCTGAGAGCAGCCTCGGCCTGTGCTTGAGCCATCAGCGTCCGCACACGATCGGAAGTCTTCCGATTCGTTTGGCGTCCAGCCCATCTGATGCGGTGATAGATCGCATCGCGGTACACATCTGTGGGCTTGCGATACTCAGGCCATTCAGGTGATGCCACCAGCTCAGAAATCATCCCCATCCAGGGGTCGGGGATATGAGCACGGATATTGGTCGAGTGACCATCCGAGTCCTTAGCTCCCCCAGCGTAAATCTCTTGCGGATCGTATCCGTCGTCCACGAACTTGTCTCTAGCCAATTTCTCCTCCAAACAGGGCAACCCCGTCACGCTACCTCGTCATCGTCAGGAGACGTGGCATTTCCCCTGACCTATATACGCGCGCTCTGGTCGCATGGTCGCACTACCTAATAGATATAACTAATAGATGCTTGCGACCATCAGACCATGCCTAAAAGAGGTGGTCGCTTGGTCCCGTGGTCTATAGGGACCATGCGACCATAGTAATTGAGTGGTCCCGTGGTCCCATAAGAAGAAGGGTTGCGAGGGGGGGTGTGCTGGGAGGCTCACGGCTCGCAACCCTTCGGCCTAGCGGACGGAATAAGGAGGGTCGGTGAACCCAAGACAGTCCGCTAGGAGATTAGATCTGAAACGAGAAGGTCCAACGACTTGGCCAGTGACTCAGCCACCAACGGTCGAGGACGCTTCTCTCCTTTCTCGATCTCAGCGATGTACGAGCGTGATACTTGGGACGCGTCTGAAAGTTGCTGTTGACTCCAGCCTCGCCTCTTGCGTTGCTCGCGTAAGCGCCGCCCGTTGATGGGCACGAGATCTTTCACTGCGCTAATGGTCATACCGTCCTTTATGTTCGGTTGCCACTCAGTGTAACGTCGCCAAGCGGCAAGCGCAAGGCGTTACTCCTGGTAGGAAGGAGCTTTGTTGACTCCGAGAAGGACACCAACCACTGGCCACTTCTCAGCCAGACCACGCACCACAGCGTAGTAGACGCCTCCAAGGACTCCGACGAGCCCAATGGCGAGCTGCTCGACAGTGAGCCCATCAATTTCTATACCAAAGCTGTCGGTCAGCCAGGTGGCTGCGGCAGCGATGGCGAAGGGAACGAATGTTCGTATGTGACCGATTAGATAGTCGCTCATTTGTTGCCTGTAACTCCTTTGAGATAACGCCCGTCGTGGTCGTGTGTAGCAGGAGTCCCTCCAGCACCGTGGGTAACGGCGTTCATTAGGGGATCGTTTGCATATTCGTTGGGCTTAGCCTGAGCTGGTAGATCACCAGCAGCCTTGAGCCCCTTGTTCCAGGCTTGAAAGGTCTTGTCGCCTGGGAACCCATCAACAGTCAGCTTGTTCCCACCGGCATCGGTGTAACCAAGGTTGTTGAGGTACCTTTGAAAGTCCTTAGCGAGAGTGCCTCGCGTGCTTCGTACAATCACTTCATCCTCCATTTGACCCGGCTGACCATTGACCGTGTTCCAATTGATTCCTGTTTCGATGTCATTACGTGAACACTTGGTGCTCTGGTAGTGCATCGCATCCTTGATGTTCCACCACCGGCCTCCCCACTGCCAAACAGCCTTGCCGTTTTTGGTGCGGATCGCTTCGATGTCCTTGACCATGCCTTTAGGCATGTCGGTCTGACGCCCCCACTGGATGAGCCCACTACCGACTGATGTGTAGCGGTTCTTTGAGGGGTTGAAATCTATGGCTACCCCGTGAGAGTGGAGGGTGGTGCGTGTCCCTCCAGTGATCTTCCGACAGCTCAGAGATCCACCGGCTGTCTCGCGGAAGAGATAGTTCCATGTCACCATGACAGCAGACAGAGCTTGAGCTGCTTCGGCTACCGATGGATGCACTCGAAGGGTGACGGTGCCACTGCCATAAGGACCGCCAGCCGGGAAGACTATTCCTACGGTGCTGCGCCAATCGCACTTAGGACCGTTGGAGTAGACAACCCAAGAGCTGCTGACCCCTCCGACTACTAATTCTGGATACGCGTTCCGTGCCTGTTGAGTGGTGAGCCCCATGTCGCTAAGAGGCTATCAGCTCAGCGACCAAGAGCATGGCATTGTTACGCAGCATTCGGGGAGAAGTCTGCGGCTGTTGAATACAAAACCGTCTCAGCTCGAAGGTCGTTGGTCGGTGGGCTAGTGACCAGCTCAACAACCATGTATGAAATCCGAGACTCATTGCCCAAGATGGTCTGGACGATCTCGGCATACTCCTGGGAGATCCGTGACTCAGGCATCAGCCGGTGGAGTCCCTGACCTCATACCCAATTTCCAAGTTGTCAAACCGAGTAGAACTCCAGTTGACTGACTCGGGTGATTGAGAGAGAACGAGATAGCTGTAAACGTAATCAGTGGAGAGAGCCACCGTTGGCCCCAAAGAAGTAGACGATCCACCCAACTCCATCGCTATCAATCGACCAAACTTGTCAGATCCAACACTCTTGGCCATGCGCCCCACCACCTGGACCCCGTGAATGGTGTAGCTCTGAGAAGTAGAGAGATCACCTAGCTGGTAATAGTCTTTGTCGGTGTTGCCGGTAGACCCGTTGTAATCAGAATCATTGGGGATTGCTTCGTTGACCTGTTCAAAGTTATCTATCTGGTCAGCGTCCGAGCCGGTCAGCTCAATAAGCGCACCGTCCGCGTTCGGGGAGAAGGCAAGGACTTGGCTATCCCCAGTGAAATCATTGGCGGCGGGACCAGTGCCATCCATTATCACCATGTCATCTCCAGTCGAGTCGTCTACCGAGTCACCACCTGAGTGAGCGGTGTGGACCTGATTCACGCTTACAGAAGTGACTGTGGTGTCCCCGTTGAAAATGCTGCCAGCGGTGGCTCCGTTAACCCGCAATTCAGCAGTCCCTACGGTGTCGTCAAAAAAGATCTTCCCTTCCACCCAATACCATGTGCTGGTGTTGACCGCTCCTCCCACCACAGATTGATAAACAGTAGAGGCAGATCGAAAGGTCCAGCCGCTGGCACTAACCCTTATGTCAAAGACGAGGGCACCAGCATCGTTTGTAATTCGGAAGAACTGTCCACCACCGAAGGCGGTGACGTTGATAGCGAAGCCACCGATAAGAGTGTCACCGGACCAGTCAGGAATAGTTTGAACGAAGGAGGCTGATCTGGCTGTCCCCGTATCAGCGAGCCTGATCCCCTGTCCACCATGACGCCCGGCCTGGAATACGGTGTCCTGCCCTACCGATATGTAGCGGTCCAGGTCTTCGTGTTCAAAAGAGTCTGCATAAAGGAGAGCCATTACAGCTCTCCGATTACCAGCGTTCCTGTCGAGAAGCGGACCACGTTGCCAGCAGACACCGTGACCGGCGAGGTGAGATCACCCCAGTAAAGCGATTCGCCTGCTGTGGTTGAAGAGGTAGTCACGATGACAGCAGACTGGATGGTCCCCCACCCCGTGGAGGCGCTTGTCGTGAAGGTGAAGGTGGCCTTGTTTTGCACTGTTCCTAGCGTGCCCTTCGTCCAGTTAGAAGCTGTGGAGTTGGTGAATTTGTATCGCCCATAAGCTGCGGTGGAAGGAGTGGTGTCCTTGCGGACCTCTCCAGTGTCAGTGGGTTGCCAAGCATCGTTAGCTGTGGTGTTGAGCAGAGCTACCCATAGTGTGGAAGGGATCGCAGCCGTATTGACTACTGTGGACGCCCCGATTACCGCGTTGATTATTAGGTTCTCTAGGAAGTCCGACTTGTTACCGGCCATCAGTTAACTCCTTCAAGAACAGCGAATTCGCGAGTCACCGTGAAACTGGCGCTCGCTGCTGACATTTGAGCTGTGATACTAACCGTCCATTCATCAGCTTCATCGAGTCCTAGTGTAGAGAATCCAATGGCAGAAAAGGTGGATGCCAGTAGCTCAGCCCCACCACCAGCAACACTCATATCGAAGATACCTCCCACTCGATTGATGTTGGGCTGCTTGCCGAGAAACATCGATTCCAGGTACCAGGCATGAGTGTCGGTAGAGTTGCCCGCGTTGATCCCTGCGGTAGCTAGCACTGTTGAGGTGGACGACTGGTCGGCCAGCTTCAACCGAAAGGTCACTGTCTCCCCTCCACCAGTATCCTTGTTGACAGTGCCATACGCAGTGAGCCGAGCCGCACCTGTCGAAGCCAGGATCAAAGCTGGCAGAGTCATGGTGGCAATGGTCGTCTCAGACGAATCATTGTTCACGGATATTGCAGTCGAATTCTCATCGACTTTGCGGACAGTCACGTTGGGATTAAACCACGGAATTTCTCCCCTCGGCGGCTTTGGATCACGTATGTCACGATTGCCAGTGAAACCAAATTCCTGATTACTCAACGAAATCAAGCCTCGGGTCATCGGTTCCGTCTTCTTGGTGGCCTTGATGCTGACGCTGAAGCTAGATCCTTGGGGCTCCGAGGTGCAGGGCCCACCGTCAGACGACAGTCAGGGGGAGGTTCTTCGGTGGTGATGTTCACATACTGCCACTTGTACCTAGCGAAGTCTCGAATGATGTCACCGTCAGGGTAAGACTGAGAGACGAAGCCAGAGCGAGCGGAAACATCATCGGTGTAATCGAAGCCCACTCCCACATCTAGGTACAGCCCCATATAGCGGTTGAAATCAATGATGTTTCCATCAGCGCCACCCGCTTCGGTTGGATCAAAGCCAACAATCACATTTCCGTAGACGTAGTAGCCACGAATCTTATCGATTGGGTCAAGCCCACCAATGATGCTGCCGATGTTGAACATGAAGGCATCGCCGGTCGAGGTCATCGACAGCTCAGCAGTCCCGTCCACGAACAGCTCAGCCAGGAATAGAGAGTCACCGTTGATGATGGTGGCAAACTTGTCGGGGTTATCCATCGGCCCGAAGGTGGTGGTGGCATCACCATTGACGTTTATGAACAACTGTGCCGAGCCACCACTAGGGGCTGTTGCTCCCGACAGGTCCACAGTGAAGTTCGCGAACCCATCTGGTGAGAAGCCCAGCTCAATGATGTTGTCGTCACCACACTCGAAGGGATAGTTGAGTGGCTCGTAGGGATGGTCTTGAAGAATCCCTATCTCACTGCTGAAGGTGGCGTCACCTGTCATCGTTGCGCCCAGCTCGGTGAATCCGTTATCCAGCCCAAGGAAGACAGTGGCCTCACCAACCGAGAAGATGTACGGGTCGAGCTTGGCCGTGAAGGTGGCGTCACCGAACCAGTCAGCGTGGAATGGTTCTACCTGAAGGTCAGGAGCGAAGGTGGCATCACCGTCAGTGTTGAGGACCATTGGGTCCACTTCCAGCTCAAAGGCTTCGACCTGGATTGCGGTTACCCGCACCTCTTCGATGGACGGCTCGAAGGCTTCGACATGGATGGCTGTGATGCGGACTTCTTCACCGTTGAGCCCAGCGAGGAATGACGAGTCACCATTGATTGTCGCCGCCAACTCCTTGATCGTCCCGATCTCGGCGCTGAAAGATGAATCTCCAAAGATGCTTAGTTCGAGATCTATCTCGCTGGAGACCACCCCGGTTGTTTCGGCTGCTGCACTGACTGTCACAGTGAGGTTGCTGAAAATTCGCAAGGTGGCTGATGTCTCAGCTACACCTACGCTTGCAGCGCCAAGAGTGAGGGTCTCAGTTATTGATCCTGATGCCTCAACAACTCCTTCGGCTGCGGCGTCAAGAGTGTGGACCTGACTTAGGGTGCCGGTTGTGTCTGCGACAGCCGAGACAGCGCCAACCAGGAGGGCCGCTGCTTTGACTGTGACCGTCCCAGAGGCTTCTGCCACCACCGAAACGATGACATCAACAGTGTGGAGCTGAGTGAGCGTTCCTGCTACCGAGAGGACGCTACTGGAAGCACCAGACAGCTCATCAATGCCGGAAGGGGGAGGAGCAACAACGGCTTCCTGGGACGGCCAGATAAAACCTGGACCGTAAAAGATGCCACCCTGGGCAACGAGCTGAGTGCCGTCCTCGTCAACGAACAGCCACATGAAGGGGTCAATTGACTGCTCCTCATCGGCTGCGGCTTCAACGACAGGGCCAGGGAACACCCCTTCATCGGTGACAGCAAGGCCATCAGTCGAATAGATCGGCTCCCCGCCGAGAAGTTCTACGAACGGGTCATAACCCGCCATGATTTAAGACCAGCCGTGAAGAACGAGACTCAGGTCCTGCTGCAAACCGCCCGCTTGCCATCTACCCACCAGCCGTGACCCAGAAGGAAGGTCCACTGCTACGGGAGTTGACATGCCTCGTGGCAACCAGTTGTGAGTAGTCTCGCTTGTAGCGGTACGAATTGACAGGTTTTCAAACAGGATGGTTTCGGTACCGCTGTCCCCGTATCCAATATCGTAGAGATAGTTGAGACTGGAGAACCCTGGTTGCCACTCCATCCCGACGCCCCAGCTCAAGGCCCGAATATAGGTGGAAGTGGAACCAGTTATCTCTGTCCACGCCCCCTTGGTATGCGTCCCTCCCGGCGTAGTGAGAACCACACCCTGCGAGGTAGAGGTATTGGCTCCCATCGTCACAACACTGCCATAGGCAGGGACACCCCCACGATCCTCGATCAGTTGAATCTGAAAAACTTCGGCGGCTGAAGCGACGGGGCATTGTGTTCGAGCAATCAGTTCTTCCCCGGCAGGGATTCGGAAAGGCAAATAGAAACTGTTGTAGGTGTTGCTGTTCTGGAAAAGACCGACCTGCAAATTCTCGATAAGAATGACGGCTGATCCCGAAGGACCGATAGCGAAATCGAGGAGGTTGTGTCGATCTTGTCCCGAGACTCCCATGTTGCCCTGTCCACTCAGGATGACTGCACAAGTATCCACCGCAGTCGAAGCATCGACCGTAGTCCACGACCCCTTTGTGTTAGGTGATCCACCGGCTGTCACAACCGTGACATTTAATACCGAGGTCCCGGTATTTGCGTCGGGAGAATAGGACTCCCCCAGGAGAGGAACCGGATGAATCAACTGTTGACTGGCCAATCTGGTAGCGGTGAACCCATGACTCATGCGGTTGAGATCCCCTCAGCACCAAAAATCGAAATGCTGATACCCGTACTCTCTTGCGCCCAGATAACAGAGTCACCTGTGGAAAGGGTAAAGCGTTCTGTGGGGAGAGTGTCTAGCGAGGGGATAGTTGCCCCATAGATTTGACTCTCAACAGGTATCCCCGTAGAGGTCGATACCCAGAGCTGGGCAGCGTTAGGGCCGGTACTCCTGTTGAAAATAACTGCCCATCCGATTACACCATCTGTCGTGCCATTGGTGTAGATGACTTGACGCCCAGTTGAACCAGTACCAGTTGAAGTTGTCGCGTCCTGTCCGAGTATTTTCCAGGTAGCCATGTAGAGATCCTTTCAGCTAACTCAGGTTCTAACTTTCGTACCAGGAGGAAAGACTGATGTTACGTGCGAAGTTGTTGTCTCGCACGAACCATCCCCACTGATTGGGGCCACCAGCCATAAACGAGGTGCGGCCCACACTGCCCAGCTCTAGGTATGACTCTTCGTGTCCGTCTGCTGACACTCGGAAAAACAAGTTGGTGTCGTTGTCCTCGATTTCCAGCCAGAAGGTATGCGTCGTCCCCATCGATGCTGTTAGCGGTCCAGAGGAAAACGATGTGGCGCTACTCCAGTTCTCCATGAGAATGATCCCGCCAATATCCTTGTGATAGAAGGCATGGAGTTCTCCGGTTGATGATTCCCGAAACCACAGTCCCGACCCTCCGCTTGTCCCCCCCAGGGTAGAAACGGCGATGCGCGCTCGAACCTTCAGCGGTGCTGTGTAAGAGCGGACTCGCCCCACCAAGTTAGTGACTCCAACAGCAGGAGTTTTCATCAAGATGCTGCCGTCACTGAGAGCAGTCTCGGTGGCGCTCCCCTGGTTGATCCACGACCATCCTGTAGCGGGGGGTGTAATCAGAAAGGACTCGCCTGTCAGGTTGGTCCTACGGCTGGTCTGCTCCCGACCGATGCTCACGAGGTGCTCAGACCTTCGAGAGTGAAGGTGACCCCCGTTGAGTCGGTGCGAACCGTAACGATTCCGGTGTCTTGGATGAAGAAGGGGCCAACAGTCAATGGCTCATTGGGCAGCAAAGTAAAGTCATAGGCTTTGTACATCGTGTCATCGAGGGCAGCACCACCACGACGATGAGCTATACGGACAGCACGATTTGATGAGGTCCGATTGGCGGCGGTGACGATGGCCGAAGTCTGATTGGTCGAAGTAAACAGAGTGGTGTCCGACGCTGCTGATGGGTTGACTCCTGCCGATACGGTTGTGTCGAAACTCATGTTCTCACTCCAAATTCAGTGTTGTTGAGAGTAGAGACAAGCCAATCCGTTGAGCCGAACGGATCATTCTCATAGACGTAGTGGCCTGTTCCTCCGTACCCGCCTATTGGCGTGGCGAATGGTGGGTCGTCGTTGTCACTCCCCCTACGAATGAAGAGAGCTGTATCCATCGGAGCTTCCACGTATCGCCCAAAGCTCTGGACCTCAGCAGCCACGAGAGTCTGAGTGAGGTTGACGAAGGGGCTGACTCCGAACGACTCGCGGTTGTCGGTGGAGAGAGTCCGCACGTAGGAGGTGTCGCCGTCAGGGTCTGACTCGTCTACTTCTGTGAAGTGCGTCCCTCCACCCAAAGGCAACCATGTCTGATAATTGCCGTCCGACGCTATGACTTGCCCTTCGGCTGTGATCGCTCCGATGAAGTCGTTGTTATCGCTACCTGCTGTGTTCATCAATACGCAATCACGAATGAAGTGATAGCGATTGCGGTGCGACCCCCAGCCAACAGCATCCACATCCGATGAGGTGCCCCCTGCCTTGGTGTCCACACCAGTATCAGACATAACGTCTACCCCGTCAATCCTCAACTCGTAAGCTCCCACCGTGTCATCAATGGTCGCTTTGAATTCAAAGTAGTACCAAATATCTTCGATAGCAGCGTTGGTAGCAGTGCGATCTATCTCTGGTGAACCCTGCCCTCCCCTGAGCAAGGCAACGGTGTAAAGCCCTCGCTGAACCAGGCTTAACTGTGGGGTGGCCGCATCGTCCGTAAAGAGTTGGAGGATAGTTTCTTGCGAAGTGTCTCCAGCATCAGCACCAATCGCATCAAATCGACCACGCCATCCGACAATGACCGTCGCATCCTCTTCCCCTGGCTTGAAGTCGTAGCGAACAGCACTGTCGATACGCTGCCCAACACGCCAGCAGAGACGACCACCCACGTTGAAGCTGGTGGTAATGGAAATCTCATTCAGAAAGCCCCACTTTTCTCCCACGTCGGTGGTGTCACCGGCATCAAGGTCACCTGAGTTAATCATCAATACAGTCATTACGGTGCCCAGATCCTTAGATAATCGAACGAAGCCAGTTTATCCGTGGTCCCGCTTCCCCAAGCGGATACCCCCAAACCAAACCGAGTGGGGGGGTTGACTCCGGTGACGAAGATGGTTCCCTTCCCGAAATCTGTCCAACCCACACCATCTATTGACCACCAAGCACGAAACGCATTGACAGACACCCAGACCAATCGCATGTAAATACTGCTGTGAATGCCACCGCTGGCTAGATCCGTGAAGTGCTCAGTCGCAGCATTGAGGAAGGTACCGGAACGTAGCTTCAGTGTCACCTGTCCCGAGTCGGGCTGATAATGAATGTGCTGCCAAACCATTGAGTCAGTAGTCGTTCCACCAGAACTAAAGAGCGGACCAACGCGCAAGTCATTGCTAGCCCCCAACACTCGAACCGTCGTCTCGACACCCTCACCTATACCCGCCAACGCAATGGACTTGATGCTGGCAGAAACTTCACCAACCGCTTGGCCGCTGAACACCACTGACTGGACCCCGTAATCCTCTGTCCAGGTAGCAGAGCCCAGAGACACTTTGGTTAGGGCGTCACTGTTGTCGTCAAATTCATCGTCATGCTGATTGAAGGGGGGAGTGTGAATCACATCCTGATTGCGATGGTTGAAATCGTCCTCGGTCAGGACATGCTTGACCTCTGAGTTATCACCGTGCCCGGCTGCTGGAAGAGAGTTGTCGAAGGCACGGTCAACGGTGAACACGAGACCTGTTACATCCGTGACTTGCATGATCTCCGACTCGATCTTGATGGTGAACGGAACAGGGGGAAAGCCACTAGCCCCGTTGACAGTCAAGGTAGGAGCTGACGCTGTGATCGCCCCATCAAGGTTGGTGACAGGAGCGGTGTTGGCGTAACGACGTAGTTGAAGATCAGGCATCAGGACCAGCTCGCTATCCCAACAGTGACACGGTTGGTGAAGGGACCCATCCCTGCCGTTGAAGGAGTGTCTACTCGAAGGGTGATGTCGTTGGCATAGGTAGCTCCAGGGGCGAGACTGCCGATGCTGATAGAGGTAGAGGAGCTGCCCAGCTCCACGAAGTTATGCCATAGGGCTGGGTCGTGAGAGTTGAGTGAGTCAAGCCCTAGACCAATTGTGTTGGCCGTAAGGGAAGCTGAGTTGTTCTTCACTTGAATCTCCTTGGTCTTAACCTCACCCCGAGCCAGGAAGCCCCAGTCGTAGAGGTTCAATTCCAAGCTGGTGTCCTTGTCAAGAAGGATGACACGATCAGGAATCTCAGCATCAGTTGGTGCTCCGTAGATGTGGACCTGACGAAGAATCTTCCCGGTGAATTCAAGCCCACCCTTTCCGAAGGACAGTCCTCGGAACCCCCAGGCTGAAGAAGCACTAAAGGGCTGTATCTCTTCTCGCCAGGTGTCCCACATTTGGCTGCACACATTGAAATCTGTTCCAGTGTCAACCCAGGTGCCAGTGTTCCAGCTCCGAGTGTCCTGGGAGTAAGAAACGGTGACGAAGAAGTTCTCTATCGCGCCGTCGCCGTCGCCGCTAGCCCATGAACCGAATAGGTCGTGAGGCTCAGTGAACAACCATTGGGTGAAGAGTCCGTTGAAGACACCCGTAGCTGAGATGTTTCTACTGGAGTGTTCGTTGTTGAGATCCTCACGCGTCGTGGAGTTGTAGTTGTCCTCGAAGTCACCAGTGTTCTCATCAATGCGGAACACCTGTGAACCATCCAGGTCGTAAGGGATGCGCTGTGTGGGAGCGTCTGGGTACCCGCCAGGCATTATGCCCACGTCCCTGTAACGAGCTGTAGGCGAGCTGCTGCGGGCCCCAGGTTCTCATCTGGATCTACCGTAAGACGAATTACAAGGTTGTCAGTAGAAGCTGTTGGCCAGCGAGCCCCAGGAGCAAGAGGTCCGTCGATGGTCAGGGTCGTTGAAAACCCGCTATTCGATTCATCATGGATCGTGTACCACGTGAACGAATCCTCAAACCCTCCCTCGAAGGTGATGACATTGGAGGTGGCTGACAGGGTGGCTGAGTTGTTGCGAATGTAGATTTCTTTGTCATGCACTGAGCCTCGGGGGATGTCACCCCAGTCCTGCACCTCATCAAATTTGAGGCCGGTATCGACATCGATGAATAGGAGCCGGTCAGGGTTAGCGCCATCAGCGATGGTGCCGTACCAATGGAAGGCACAAAACTGAGCCCTGTCGAGTCCCCCACCTACCGTCTTGTTGGTCTGGACGCGCGCACGCACACATCGGGTTCCGGTCGAAGCAAACCCATGAATGAATTCCCGATAGGACTGTTGCACCGACCAGTTGTTGTTGCCGTTGGGCTGAGTGAGGTTGGGGTAGGTAACCGTTGAGAAGGGCGTGATCCCACCGATGGCATGGATCTCGAAGTTACCCGTGATGCCGTTCTTGGTATCGGTGGACGAGTAGATCTCAGAGACAAGACCAGCTTCGTTAGCAGCAACGTATCCAAAGAAGCCAAAGATGTCTCGTTTCTCTGGCCATATCCAGGCATAGCC
>SDBT01004863.1_pt1 | contig 22704 bp, 44 predicted proteins | sample 2277101 | NCBI WGS metagenome assembly SDBT01 (sample SAMN10404973, study PRJNA504765) | marine sediment metagenome | isolation source: marine sediment core GS10_PC15, 103 cmbsf | place: Arctic Ocean: Southern Knipovich Ridge | collected 2010 | reverse complement strand
AACCATTTTATGTTTTAATCCCAAACTTTATAAGATTTAATTTTTTATTCCACTTATTAAAAGTCTTAATTTTATCTTTTGATTTTTCTAGATCACTCAACATATCATTCTCTAAAGCATCTAAATAATTATTATCTATTATCATTTTAACCTAAACCTAAAAAGTTATTATCCCCCTTAGTTATTTTATTATTAAAACCAGGCAAATTACCAGGCGTTTTAGAATCTCTTTCTACTTTTAAATCAATAAGTCTTAATTTTATTAACTCTCCTATAATCTCTTTTTGTTTATCTATATCACTCATTAATGCATCTGAATTTATAAGTGCATCATTTAACCAGGTATCTAATCTATCCCTTACTACCTTACTATTAGTTTCATCCTCTATATTTTTCTTATTTCCAGTATTAGAGTTATCTATCCAGAACTTATCCCCATTTCCTAGATCTAAAAAATATCTATCATCTATTTTTGATAAAAAGTGTGCAAGAACACTATCAACTCTAGCATAATGATTAGGATCTAAAATTATAGCTTCTTTCAATTCTAAACCTGTAGTTTTTAACTTTTCAATATAACTTATAGCTTTATTAAAACTTATTAATACTGCTTCATCTGAATCCTTACCAACTACATCATGAATCCTTATTATTACTTTTTTAGGATTTATTATAATAGTTGCATCATTAAAATATAAATAATGTTGTTCTAAGTTTTTTAGATTTAAAGTTTTCTTATTAATAGGATTTAATTTATTTAAATTTGATATTAGAAATTTATCTTTACTTTTAATTTCAATATTATATTTAGTAAAATGTAGAGATAAATTTAAGTTATCCCGACACTCCTTACGAACACTTCCGACATCCCCAGAAGATATATTTACTGTTGTTTCTCCCTTATCGGTAATAGCATAATTACCAATATGTATTTTATTAACTAATTCTAAACTAATTAATCTATTTAACATATCATAGATTGTAGAACGAGGGGTATTAGTAAGATTGTGATAACCTCTAATATTAAACCTAGAGTTTTTTTCTTCAAGCATATAATTTAATAATGCTCTTTCTTTCTTTCCAATGGAAATAGAGGTAGGTAGGTGTGTCGGTTTCCGACCTTTATTCTTCGTGGGGTGTCGGTGCTTAGTTTTTTTAATATTTTTAGCTTTCAATTTAATAACTCCTGTTTATCCTTTAAAGAACAATTAAATATATGTAATCCTAATTCTGGTAAAACACAATTTCTTAGGCAGTTTCTTTTATTAATTCCAGTATATTTATCTATATTAATTCCAAATATTATACTAAGTCTTTCTCTATCTTTTACTGTGCAAGTATTCTCTCTAGGAAAACTTTTAATTATTATTTTAAAATTACTCCAAAAATAATGCCTTTGTAATATTTGTGGTTTAATTAATGGATCATAATAACTCATTACATTTTCAACTACCCATTTACCTTTAAATCTATGTTTTAATAATATTATTTCTTCATATAATTTCATATCTGGATATCTTATTTTTGCTTTTATATTAGCTATTGATAATCTTGAATGTGTAGGGCATGGTGGAGAACTCCATATAAAATCAAATTCTTTATAATGATCTAAAAGATATTGGTGTGCATCTGTTACTATAACTTTATCTTCTGGGAAAAAATCTTTATATATTTTAGCTATTGCAGGATCTATTTCTATGGCTGTAACCTCTACATTTTCCCATAGTTTCCTATTACCACCAATACCAGCATATAGATTTAATACTTTTATCTTTTTCATTTTTTAATTTCCTTTATTAATTTTCCAATATAAGCATTTATATCTGTATTATATCTATCCCAATATTCGTTTATTATCATAATAACATCTTTTCTTTTAATTATCATCTTCTCTTTAATTATTAATTTTTCAACAAATAAGTTTAATCCACCGCCAAAACAATCTAAACAAAATTCCTTACCCCATTTATTACAATATCTTCTATGGGAAAGTATCTTTTTATATTCATTTGAATTATCTAATATTACCATCCTTTTTTAACTCCATTATCATCATAAGTATTTAAAAAATCCATAAAACTTAATTGTTCTGGATTAACTAATTTAGTTTGTTTAGGATCATTAAATAAATTAATATGATGCTTACAATAAAACTTACCTTTATGATATTTGTTTTTTGCTACTTCCTTACATAATGGATATTCACACATTTTTATTAAATTAAGGGAAGGGGCAGATAGTAACTATTAATCAAGGAATGTTAAAATTGGCGTTATAACATCTTTTTTACCCCTTCCTTTCTTAAATATTCTCCTTCTTTTTAGATTTACATTCACCACTTATAACTTTAGAAAATATAACCTTTTCTATGTTCTCTTGAAATATTGATTTTTCTTCCATTTTAATTAGGAGATACTAATCTTATTTTATTACTATAGTTTTTAATCTCTATCTTCTTTTCAGCTTTTAAAACTTCTACCCACCTTAAAATAGTTGGATATGATAACTTAGTTTTTCCACATAAATCTTTAAGGCAGCATGGATCTTTAAGTTTATTTATTTCCTTTAAGATTATATCTTTATTTTTATTTGTTTTCATTGTAAAATATATGAGTATTACTTATATATAAAGGTTTCTATTAATTTGTATTGTTAAGTTAGAGGGTGTTTTTCATTAAAAGTATAAACCATCAACACAGAATAAAATATCTATTTATAATTATTATTTTTAGTATATTAGTATCTTAATGGGTAGATAGATATTAAAATCTAGAATTCTCATGTTTATATAACTCAATCGCTTCTTTTGGAGTGAAAATCATAAATGTAGTTCCTTCTTGATTAACACTTTCTTTTGGTTTAGTACAGACTATAGATGGGATATATTTAGCACATTTTCTTGATGCTAACTTTATTATTGAAGATTCTAATTTTATTGATAATATTTCTTTTTTTAAATCAATATTAATTAATTGATTTGGAATTATCCAAAAACTTTTAGAACTAGATAATTCTGAATTTGATAACTTTTGGAAAACTTCCCAAGAAGTATAAGCTATTTTTTGACCTTTTTCCCTATAATGTTTTAATAATAAATCAAAGAAATCTTTTGAACTTTAGCGATAAGGAGTTTCATAATCAGTCCTAAAAGCATCATTAAAAACGCTTGGATGAACTATAAATATATCATTAGGTATAGTGTAAGTAGTCATTATAAATCCTCAGTCATTCAATCCTTCAAAAGTATTATTTATCACTTCTCTTTTTATACCATCTTTTTCAAAATTATCATTTATGAAATTTACTATTTGACCATTAAATATTTCTGCATTAATAACTTTTGCAGGAGAATTAACACTTATCTCAATAGATATAACACTAGTTTCATCAAATTCTTTTATTTTATCTTCTACTTCTTGAGTTAAGATTATCTTTTCTTCTTTCCACTTTTTAATAAGCTCCCCTTTAGTTAAAAACTCAAAAATAGAATTTGTATCTGGAATCATTTTTTATTCATATTATTTCTTAGTCTATATCCTTTATAAAACTTTCTAATATTTTTAGAAATTTAAAGATTGAAATTATTCTTGATTTTCAACTTTTTCAGTCTTTAAATTTTTAGCTAAATTATATATTCCAGAAGCCAATAAAGCGGCACCAACAGTAGCCCCTACAAGAATCATAATAAAGAAGAAATAATTTTTTTGAAAGGACTAACACCCTCTAACTTAACAATACACTATTAATTAAAAAAAAAGAAAAAATGATGCTTAAAGCACCTTATACACCACCAGCAAATCTTAGATAAGCTAATACACCTATGATCACAGCAACAATTATAATTAAAGCTATTGTATCTAACCAACTTGCGAAGGTATCAATAGCTTCTAATCCGCCTGTTGATGCGTTCCAAGCAGTAGAATTAACTGTTTGATCATCACGCATATCATCTAAGACTTCACCACCCATAGATAAAGTAATTGCAACAATAACAATTATAATCGCAACGCCTGGAATTTCGCCTAATTTAACCATTTTTAGACGCCCCCACTATATCTAAGGTAAGCTAACACACCTATAATCACAGCAACAACTATAATTAAAGCTATTGTATCTAACCAACTTGCGAAAATATCAATAGCATCTAACCCACCTGTTGAAGCATTATAAGCAACTGATCCTGATGTTTGATCATCCCTAATATCATCTAAAACTTCACCACCCATTGACAGAGTAATGGCTATAATAACAATAAGAACTGCAACACCTGGAATTTCACCTAACTTCATGAGTTTTCACCCCCTCATTAATACAAATAATACATAAAATTAGATTTATAAATGTTTGTTAGCAATATGAAGCATTGATCTCCTGGTTTTGATATCTTTTTATGATCATAGAATGATATCTTTTTCTCCAGGATCTCCAGCTTAATGATATCATTTTTTTTAGATCTAAACTTTTGATATCTTTTTCTTTGGATCTAATCCCCTCTTAATAACCAAACAACACCAACACCAACACCTATAATTAAAATAAATATAGTTCCAGCACCAACTAAACTAAGAATATTTAAAAATATTGAAAATATAAAAGTTAAAAATATACTTGTTGCAAAAGCATCTTTAGTTGAAGATCCATATTTCCTTTTTACAGAAATAAAACATGTTACAAAAATAGTAACTACTAAAAAGAATCCAAAAAGTCCATTAGTAGCAGTATTTACATAACTAAATAAATGGTGTGTTCTTGTTAAATTTGTTGGATCATCATATACCATTATGCCCTAAACCTCAACACCGCAGCTAAAACAGCGAATGATATTGCTATTAATAACATAGATATTATTGCATTTGTGGCCCATGTTGGAATCCCTATTTTACTACCTACATCAGATATTAAAGTTAATATTATTGATATTGCTTTGAATGGCATCTTAACAGCTTCATAAGCAGCAGTTCCTAAAGTAGCAAAACTACTTTCTATTAATACACCTTCCCCTTCTTGCACTTTTTCAGAAATATCTCTTGATAGATTATTTGTTTCTCCTAATGAAGCCTGGATCTTATCATAAGTAGCAGTATAATTTCCATCTTGTTCTACACCCCAAAAATTAGCAACCTCTCCATAAAAACTAACTGCCCCAGTAACAACCATACCAAACAATATTAATCCTATAACAACTTTACTTAATTCCATTTTAAGATCTTAATTTTATAATATATATTACCCCCACAATTATTATAGCAATTAAAGCCCCAGTAGATAACCAGAATAATTTTAATGCAGATACAACTATTAAACCAAATATAGCTAATACTATTGCTATTGGTGGTGATGCTAATCCTATCATTGACACCGTTCCTACAATTAATAAAGCCCCTAAAACTCCATCCAATCCGAATATTTGAGAATTGTCCTCTATAATATCAAATACATAAGTTTCTAAAATATTATCTGGGTTTATATTGGCATAACAAGAAGAAATATAAGATCCTGTTGTATTTCCAGTTTGACAAGCTATAGTTCCCGAAGTAGTTGTTATACATTCATTACAAATAAATTTATCCCCTTTTGTAGATCTTCTTAAAACAGATAAACACATATTACTAGAATAACCAGAAGGATCGGAAAATATGGCTGTTATTGTATGTTCATTATTTGAATTATTAACATCTTCAATAACACAACCTAAAATATCAAATTTACTTAATGTTGCTTTTATTGTATCTGGAGATAATTTAATAGTTATCTCATCAGTTGTAATTTTCCTGGCTGTTGAAGTGTATAATGTTCCGCCCCCTCTTTCTAAAACAAATTTATACCATGCATCAAATTTTCTTAAATAAAGATATTCCTCTCCATTATCATCAGTTTTTCCCATAGCCACAGTTTTATAAGTATTAGTTCCTACAAAATACCTTAAAACTTTTATATAAATCCCTTCTTCTTTATTATCATTTTCATCAGTAATAATAAATTTTATTCCAGAAGCGAGGGCTAATTCTAAAGAATATAATGTAATATATTGAGTATTATTATTTAATGTTGCATTTACTAAATAATAATCTCTATAATCGTAACCTTCTGCTTTATATTCTATCATAGCATCAGTATAAAAAGTATCATTTTGCCCTATACATAATTGAGTAGAATTAACACCTGTAAGATCAAAAGTAAAGGTAGAGTTTTCATTTTGTTTAGAAATCCATACATCAAAAGTAGCTTCATAATCTACAGTTATATTAGTTTGGTTTATCTCATCTGCAAAAGTAAAGTTTATAGCAGGTACATTAGGAAGATTACAATCTATAGATAAGGTTACATCATTTATAGTATGATTATGTTTAGATGAGTTATAATCTTCATAAGTTGTTTGTATATTCCAATAAAAAGTATTATTTATTTCATTATCTACTAGAGGGGCATATATAATTTTAGAGAAAGTATAACTATTTTCTTTAGTTGATTGAAGCACAGAATAATTAGTGCCATTATAAATAAAGTTTGCTTGTATTAATGATCCTTCTAATAAAGTTATATTTATAGAAAAGTTTGTTGCTTCTGTTTCTACAACTCTACCTTCATAATTTTCAGTTATATTATTTAGTAAAGTTATAATTGTTGTTTCAGTTTCATTAATAAATCCATTATCACTACCATCATTTCCATATACTTTACATTTCCAAACATTACCAACATCATGCTTAGTATAATTTCCTAGATCTAAAACTTCACTATTAATAACTCCTAAAGAATTTTTATTAAAGGAAGATTTTATAACTCCATCTTCTAACCATGTTAAATTATAAGTTAAACTTGTTACTTCTGTTTCTAAATCACTTATTCCAAAATTACAACTAATAGATTGATTAAGATAAATTAAGTTTTTTGGTGATGTTGTTATATTGTTTATCTCTGGTGGTGAATTTGTTCCTAAATGATAAACAAAATTATCTACACTATCAGTAATCCAAAGACTTTTATCTATTGGATCATATACAACTCCTAAAGGGCTAGACATACCAAACTCTCCTAATCCAATTCCATCTGATAAATTTCCTAATGTCCTATTAAAATGATATAAGAAATTATCATTTGAATCTATTACCCATATATCACTACCATTTGTAGCCATACCTTTAGGTAGAGAAACCCCAGCAGAAGTTAAAGAAGGAGAATCCTTAAATGCAAAATCTATATTAAATACTTTAATAGAATTAACACTATTTGAAGTATACATAGTTGTTTCATTATATTTTATAATACCATAAGGGGCAACATTAGGGGGATCAATATCGTAATCTGTTATAGTTGATCCATTACCATAAGCAGTACAAACATGACCTTGTATTCCACTCTTTCCACTTTCCCAAATTATAGTATCATTAGAAAATAAACTAAATACACTTCCAGTTGATAATACATTACAACTATCCATTTTATTAACAAAAACCTTATCTTTAGTATAATTATAAATATCGCTATCATCTGCATCCAATATATAAAAATTACCATTTTTAATTGTAATCCCTGTAGGGTTTGTAAATGCAACACTAAACCCATCACTTAGGTTATAATAAGGATCAAAACCGAATAATCCTTCTTTTTTAGAATTAAACATAACATTAAATTCTCCTTCGTAATTTTCTGTTGGTAAGAAAGTTATTCTATAATTTATTGTTTCTCCACTTTTTATTTTTATATAATCTGTTTTCTTTTTATTATATTTATTATCGCTAGTATCATATATTATTTGATTATGCCAGATAATCTCTTTTGTATCTTCTATTATTATTTCCTCACCAGTAATATTATTTATTTGTGGTTGTGAAAGTATAATTATTTCTTCTCCTATTTCTATTTTTTGTATATCTACATCTTTATTAAATTCTGGAAACATATATACTTCATCAGTATAATTATTATTATTTTTTACACTTATCCTAGCTTTTTGGCATGATTTAACAATACCTTTTAGATCTGGAAAACAATTATATTTTTCTTTATCAGAAGCAACATAATACCCATTAAAATAATTATAATTAGTATCTGAAACCCTTACATCCATACCAAATATATCCCTAAACCAATCAGAAATATCAGTATATAATCCAGCACTAACCATAGGGGAAATAAGTAATAAACATATACAAATCCCTAATAATAATTTATTTTTCATACTCCTAGATCTCCAGATTTAGCATATAAAATAACTAATAATAAAAATCCAATAATTATAACATAGCTTGGTAGTTTTCCCTCTACATAAGGAATTATTTTAAATTCTTCTGTGGTATTTCCTAGTTTATCATCAGAAGTTACTTCATCAAATACATTAGATAGTATTGCCCCTAATAATCCACAAATTACTAAAACTAATACAGCAATCCAGAAGAAAGCGGGATGTGAATTTATATAAAACGCCCCTATAACTACCCCAATAGTAGCCCCTACAAGAATCATAATAAAGAAGAAATCAAATAATTTTAAAGTGTTTAGCCCCTCATTTAAAGCTAATTGTGCATGAGGGCTAGTCAATTGATCAGAAGTATTATCTCTAAATTCTTTTAATATAAAATAGCTAAACATAATTACTAAACCAATAACTACAAGAATTACTAAGACATATGGTAAATCTAATAATGATCCTTTCTTTTTCATAATCTAAATACAAAGTCTATGGTAGCTGCCCTTTTTTTCTTGTAAGTCTTTTTAATTTTGATGTTTTTAACTCTTATATCTCTTTCTATTAGTTGTTTATGAACTAATTTAGTTATCTGTGGCATTGATAGATCTAACCCCCTTTTTCTATATTCTGATTGTAATTCTTTTAAGTATTTCTCAAATCCAGGATCTATTCTTCTCATTAGGCTCATCTTTTTATCTTTTTACCTTTTTTTATTCCTACAGAGTTTAGAAACTCATATATAAAATAAAATATAACATAAAATATTATTATATAAAATAGCCATGTTAATAATTTATATGTTGTTGTTAAAGCATTAGATAATTCTAAATAACTATCACTAGATATTCCTACACTAGCTTCTAAAATTAAACTTAACATATGAAATTCTATTATTAAAAATACAAAAGTTAAGATAAATAATAATACTTTTATCCCTATATGTGTTTTATCTAAATTAAAAGTATTATATGCAAAGAAGAAAGCAATCCCTGCAAATATAAATATTAATCCTAATCCCCATAATCCTACTTCTCCAACATCACTATAACCTACTATAAAAAATCCTATTCTTGTTTGGTTGTGAGATCCATCTGTGCATTTCCAGGTATAAGTATAATTTCCATCTACATAACCCGTTATTGTAGAACAATATAAATTACCTGTTAAATTAGGAGTAGTCATATTTCCTAGATCATCTTCAAAAGAACAAACTAAATCAGTTCTAATAGTTCCATTATATTTATCTACCCATTTAATACATTGATCAAAAGGTTGTATTAAAGCAGAAGCTAAAGGAATTAAAATTAAAAACAATCCTAATAATATATATTTTTTCATAAATTACCCATCCTTTTTATATTAAAATTAATATCATGAATACTAGGGTTATTAGTTGAATTAATATTTTCAAATTGAATATTTAAAAAATCTCCAATATATAAAGTTTGTAAACATCCAAAACTAGCATCACCAACATCCCCACCAGTTCCTATAACTCTTTCAGCATGGCAACCACCATCAGCCCCTATACCATTAACTGCTAATCTACTATGATATTCTTGATTTGCAGATCCGCTAAATGAATAAAAAGTAGAAATCTCATAAACCCCACCATAATTAACAATTAAAGTATGATCCGCTAATAAACTAAATCCGTTGTTATGTCCAATAGACATATTAGTTACATTGGCATAAACTCCCTGGGTAACAATTTGAACATCTCCAGAATGGGTAGCATTCATTTCAGCATAAATTAAATTACCAAATAAATTACCCTTAAATTCTAAATCACCTGTTAAAGTTTGATTAATAACTTGACTACCTGTAGCATCTCTTATAGATACTTTCATATTTACTATATCTGTATAAACAGAACAAATTAAACCACCTATTGATATTTTATATTGAACAGCACACCAACTAATAGGATTTTCTTGAATTAAACCTTTATCACCAACAATAGAAATATTATTAAATAAAGCATAACTCGCAACTACTATACTAGAAAACCAACCTTGATACCATCTATTTGTTAAAGTACCAACAGATTTAGTAGGATCATTAGTAACTAAATGTTGATCAAAAACCATATTCTTTTGAGTATTATCAAAATGTATATTACCACAATTAACACCCGCACAAGATTTAAAACTTCCACCTTGATTTAAAGATTCACCAAGAGCAGTTATATTTTTACTAATTAAAGATCCTGTCATAATATCACCTTCTATTTTAACAAAATTACCAGAAAAATTAACATCCCAATAACCTATTTCAGTAGTAGCAGAAGTTAAATTAATAATTAATAAACTTAATAAACCTATAATGGATAATAATATTACCCCCTTTTTTTTTCTTTTTATTTTCTCCATTTTACAGATAAAAGTATTTTATATAAAAAATAGAATATTACATAAGCGGATAATATTCTTATTACCCAAACCATTACTTTATATATTGTTTCTAATGAATTAGTCATTTTAGTTATAGAAGTAGAATCAATACCACTTTCAGCAACGATAAAAGTTCCTGTATGAACAGATAATATTAAAAGATAAAATGCAACAAAAAGTAATAAAACTTTTATAGCTGTATGTGTTTTATCTAATTTAAACCCAATATAAGATAATATAAATGCACTAGATACATATCCGAATATTAAAGCTATTGCCCATGACATTTTAATTATGGTGGTGCTGCTGGTGTAACACTAGCTATAGTTCCCCTTAATCCATCTATACTAGCAGTTACAGATCCAATACTACCACTTATAATACCAACTTTATTTAATACGGTAATTATTAAAATCATACAAACAACCATACAAACTATAAATATTGCTGCTGGAATAATATATTGTTTTAATAAAGAATGTTTATCATATTTTAAATCCCCTACTTTAATTCTATCTATAGCCCAGTTTTTAATATCTATTTCTACAGGTTTAAATTGGATTCCCATTTGTTGAGCTTCTACATCAATAGGGGAATAACTACCATCTGCATATTTCTCTAAAAATACAATAGGTTTTTTTCTATTTGCTTGACTAATTAAACCATATTCTATTGGTGGTATTTCGTCTTTTGATTTATAAAAAATATAAAATACTTCTCCATCTCCTCTTTTAATTTTTCTTAATCTTTCTTCTGTTACAATTAAAGAGCCACTTGCTCTTTTTTCAAAAACTATAGCCTTAATATTAAATAGCATTGGTCTAATAATATACCAATATATAACACCTAAAATTAATAGATAAATTAAAACTGTTCCAGCAGTTTTTAAAATTCCAGTAAATTTACCACTTGTAAAGAAACTTGAAAAATTCTGTAGTTCATTCATTAAATCAAATCTAGCCATCTTTAAAATTTAAATAAATTACCTATCCCCCTTTTTCTCTCTCCATCATTAGATATAATTTCTTTTCTTTCTACTGCTTTAGATAAAAATTCCCTTTCTCCCCCATCTTTTGCCCTCATTAAAGTAGCAAAATAAACATCTTCTAACATGTCTGCTATTGGGGTAAGCATGTGTTTATCAATACCAAATTCACAATGTCTTTTAGCTAATAATTTTGTTAATCTAAAACTAAAATGTTTAGACATTGTAAATATTTGTTGTTCTGGTAAATTTGATAATATAACGGTTTTACTTGTTATTGGTTTTAATAAAGAAATAACCGCACTAATTCCTCTATCATTCATTAATGGATCTCTAACACAAATATATTTTTTTAGCATTGGATCCCAAATAATCCCTCTTATATCATTTTCTAATTGGTCTATAGTATCTTCATTACTTAATTGCCATTTAATTAAATCTGGTGTAGCACTCTCTATATAAGCTGTAGATTGTGATGTTGTTTGATTTATGTTTCTAATCTGTGGCAGTTGTTCATTTCCATACATTTAAATTACCTCTTTAAATTAATAATTAATAGTTATAGATCTCCCTTTTGTTTTACTTTGTTTCTTTCTTGTTTTCTTTCTAGTTACTTTTCTAGTTTGTTTGTTTGATCCTGGCATACCCATAGGTTTATTATCTAACCAACTTCTACCCATCATTCCACTGCCACTATTACCTAACAAACTTGATCCTGGCATACCCCTAGATTTTTGACCTCTTAATTTTCTTAGTTTAGATCTTTCTTGTTCTATTGATACTTGTTTTTTTAACCTGTTTAATTCATCTGCCCTTCTTTGTGGTGCTTCTGTTTTATATTTTTTTACTCCTTCTTTTAATTTTCTATATCCTTTAGCTAAACCACCCCCAACTTTTTTAACTCTTTCAATATTTTCTTTATGTCTAGTTTCAAATAATTCTTTTTTAAGTTCTTTTTTATATCCTTTTGCAGCAGCTTTATATTTTCTAGTAGTATGTCCTTTTTTAGCTTCTTCTAATTTTCCTTTTATCACTTCTATTTTTTCATCTACACTTTTTCTTTTTTTTATTAATCCCATTTTAGATCTTCACCCCCCTTATTTCAATTCCAGAGTATAATTTCTTTTTTAATTCTTTTAATGGTTTTCTTGTTTTAATATCATATTCTACACCTAATAAAGTTGCAGTATATCCTTTTTTAGCTTTAACAGGTGATTTTTTATATTTTGATTTAAATAATTGTAATTGTGGTGCTTTAGGTAATATTATTGGTGGTATAAAACCAAATCCTTTAGATATTGCTGGGAATTTTGTTGTTGGTGGTGCTATTTGGAATTGTTTTTGAATTTGTCTTTGAGTTTGTTTCTGTTTTTGTTTTGTTATCTGTGCTGGTTTAGTTGTTGTTATTGTTGCTGTTGCTGGTTTAGTTATTGCCATTTGTTTTTGAATTTGCATAGGTCTTACACTTGTTCTAGTTCTAGTTCCAGTTAAGCCTAACATTTTAGATGCTGTTATTGGTCTTTCTGTTGTTGGTTTAGTTACTGATTGTCTTATTTGTTGTGATTTTTGAATTGTTTTAGACATGGTTATACTTGTTCTAGTTGGGCTTGATCTTCCAGGTTTAGAAATTATAAAAGGTTTAAATTTATCTACTTGTCTAACTCTTTGAATTGGTAATGATTTAGTTATTTGTTTAAATGCTTGTTTTGTTATTGGTGGTGCTTGTATTTGTGTTTTAGTTATTGTTTGTGTTGGGCTTCTCATTCCAATACCAATATCTTTAGGAGATCCAAAAGTATCTTTAGTTTTTAAGAATTTAACATATTGCACTTCTTCTATAGATTTAAATGTTGTTGGTTTTCCTGGCTTTCCTGTTTTAGTTGGTTTAATTGGTTTAGCTATAATTTTAGATCTTCCTACAAATCTAACTAGATCATCTTTAGTAGCTATTGAAACTTTAGAAGATTTAGGAGTTCTTGAAGGTAATTTATAAAATCTAGATCCTTTTGCTTCTAAATTAATAACTCTTTCAGTTCCTACCTTTCCTTTTAATCTATATGTGCTGCTTAATGTTTCAAATTTTAAAGGATCTTTTTTACCTTCTATAATTCCTTTTTCTCTTGTATAAATTAACTCTCCCTTTTTTTCTGTAACCCCTACAGATTTACCACTCCTAGTTACTTTTCCAGATTTAATTTGAAATTCAGATACAGATTTAGAAACTTTAGGTGATACTTGTTCTACTAAAGAAGTTGATCTTATTTCTGCTTGTGATACTTGTTTTTTTAATTTTAATCTACTTAGTTTTTTATAAGATGTAATTTCTGCTTGTGCCTTAGTTTCAAATTGTCTTAATGTAATTTTCTTTCCAGTTGTTACTTCTATTTTTCCCCCTGGAGTATCATAAACTATTTTTTCTGGTTTAGTTATTTTTCCTATTTCTATAGAAACGGGATCAGTAATTTTTATCTTTTGTTTAGTTGGTAATCTTTCCATAAATTTCTTAGATCCATATCTTGCACCTGCACCAACCAATCCAATAGCCATAGCAATATTAGTTTCATCACCTAATAATCTAGTTTTTAATGGTATCTTTGTTTTTTTAATTGTTGGTGATGTTATTTCTATAGTTGATTTTGTTATGTCTTTTGGATCTACTGTTTCAGTTATATCATAACCTTTTTCTTTTAATTTAGAAGTATAATCTTTTAATGTTTTTTCTCTTTTAATATATTCTTTTTCTGTTTCTGCTTTTCCTAAATCTTCACCTAATCTTTCAAATTCTTTTAATGCTTCTTTTTGTTTTAAACCTTCTCTTATAGGCTCACCTTTTAAAATTTCTTTTTCCCTTCTAAATTTTCCTGTATATTGCCCTATACCTTTTACAATAGGATATAAAAGACCGCCAGAATAAACTAATTTTTCTTGTTCTGCTATTGCTCTTTCTCTACCTAATATTCCGCCAGTTGTTTTAAATTCTTGATATAAACCTTTAAATCTTTGATAAATAGAAAATGATGCCCCCTTTGGCGCTGCTTTAAAAGTTCCTGGTATATGTTTCATTCCTCTAGCTTCTGCTTTTCTTTGATATAATCCTTTTTCTTTATCTACTCTTTTTTCCCCTGGTCTTGATCCTAAAGGGATTCTAACTTCTTTAGATTGTTCTTGCATCCTTTCAGCTTCTCTAGTCATTGGGGCTAATTCAATTTGACCTTTTCTAACATCTACAGATTTAACTCTTTTAGATACATCTTCACCAGTTCTAGAAATAACTTTTTTAATTTCTCCTTCTTTAGTTGTAGTTATAACTGCCCCTGCATGTTCTCCAGTAGAAATAGTTTTTGCTGATCCCCCTTCTCTCCTAGCTTCTCTCCTAGCTTCTGCTTTAGCTATTCTTCCAGCCGAGCTTGTATATGTTCTTGTTCCAGTAAATCTTTTCATATCTTAAAAGGTAGCCACTTAATATTTAATAATTTATGGGTTTATATATGTTTTGGTTGCTAATAGAAAGGTTTATATATAAATAATATATATAAGATTTATAAAGGAATAAAATGAAAAATAAAACAATAGCTATCTTATTAGGATTATTATTTATCCCATTAGGTTTTTTATATATTTATAAAAGAAATGTTGGTAATTTCTGGTATAGTTTAGTTATATTTGGATTACCCATTATATTATTTTCTACTGTTAATTATGATGTTATGGTTATTTGGGTATATCTAATATTACATATTATTGCAGTATATAGATTATTTATAAGCCAACCAGATAGTTTTTTTAATTACTATCCTAGTTTAGATTATAATAAATTTGATTTTAAATAAAAAAAGATGGAAACAGAATTAGACAATGTGACTTATGTGAACCAGTAAGGAGGTAAGAATGGAAGATAAATTAGATAAAATATTTGTAGATAAGCATCCACTAAAAGTTCAAATCAAAAGACAAAAGGATGAAATATCTTACTTAGAAATAGAACTACAAGAGTTCAAAAAAACAAATAGAAGACTTAAAGAAGAAGTTAAGACTATTAAAGGAATTAAAGACCAATTAAAACAAATAGAATTAACTATAATAGAGAAATGTAAATAGATACAGGTAATATCTGTTATCTGAACCAAAATGAAAGGAAAGATTTGTATATATATGAAGGATTGTGATTGTGTTAAAACATTATGTTTAACAAATAAAGATCCCGAAGATGTAATAAAAAATAAAGATGGAATTAAGAAATATAACAAAAAAGAAGAAAATAAAATATTATAAAAGAAGGGGCTATTGGGTTTGGATGGTTATTTTTGGTGGTTTTTGTGTTCCTTCCTTTATAGGTCTATCTAAAAAATTAGGTTTTGGTTTTGCCCCTGGTTTTATATTAGGTTGTTTAGCTGCCTTATTTACAATAACTTTTATTTATAGAAAAAAAGATGGAAATTAAAGATAACTTAACATTCCCACAGGAAAACTCTGAAAGGGTAACAGATACTAAATTAAGATTTGATTTAATATTATTTAAACAATTAGATCGTATTGCTATTTCAAATTCTCAAAACATGAAAAGTGAATTTATAATGAGTGTTAAATCTTTTGAGATATTATTAACCCCTTATTTTGATAAGGAATTTAAAACTGAAAGGAAAACAATTATAAAAAATTATGAAGGACTTGTTAATTCTGTTGAGCCTAATAAAAGGGGTGATATTGATTTAAAATATACTCATGAAGAAGCTATTAAAATGTGGGCTGCTTTAATGGAATTAATTAAAAGAGAGGGATTATTACCAGGCGATAGAACACAAGATAAAATAGTTTAAAAATGGGACAAAATTTAATAATAGCTAGGAATGATGATAAGCCATTTTGGATTAAATATATACTTAGAAGAATAAAGAATAATAAGAATTTCTTGTTGTTGTGTTGTGGAGAAACAGGATCAGGTAAAAGTTATGGTGCTTTAAGATTAGGTGAAGTATTGGCTAAAGAACAAGGTAAAAAACCTAGTGCAGTTCATTTAGTATTTGCTGCTAAAGACTTTATGAATAAAATTAATAGTGGTGAAATGAAAAGAGGGGATATTTTAATTTTTGACGAAGCAGGGGTAGGATTACCATCTAGGGAATGGCACAATATTTCTAATAAAATGTTAAATTATGTATTACAAACTTTTAGATTCATGGGCTTAATTGTTATTTTTACTACTCCAGATATAAGTTATATAGATAGTCAAGCTAGAAAGCTATTTCATGGATATTGGCAAACTACAGGAATAGATCATAAAAAAAAACTATGTTATTTTAAATGCTTTATAGTTCAAAATAATTCTTTTGTTAATAAAACTTATTATAAATATCTTAAAGTTGTATATAAGGGCAACCTAATAACAATAGATAAATTACCTTTAAGGTTACCTTCTAAAAAGATTATAGATGAGTATGAAGCTAAAAAAACTATATTTGCTGAATGGTTAAATAAGGGTGCAGAGATAGGAATAAGGACATTAAGTAAAGAGATAGTTTATGAGAAAACCTTAACCGATTTCCAGAAGAAAGTATATGATTTAAACCAAATAGGTAAGTTAGGCATAGAAATAGCTGATGAATTAGGGGTTAAACCTCAAGCAATAAGTAACACCCTTCAACTTATCAAGAGTAAGGGTTATATAGTAAATAAGCCTAGTAAAAAGGGGAAAACAGGGGGTTATCGTAGTGAATAACGGTGATGTAGTGTTTAATTATATTATAAATAGGGGATAAATTTAAGATATTAAAGACTAGATTACATTATTATTATTATGTAAACAAGATGGCTGGAATCAAAAGAAATCCTAAAACAATGGATATCCTATCGCGAGAGGATTTAATTTACTTAATTGAAACTATAGGTGATGCCAGGACTAGAGCCATGATTTCTTTAATGTATTTAACTGCTGCTAGAGTAAGTGAAGTGATAGGATCAATTAAGAAGAAGCATATTAAGTTTGAAGGTGAAGGGGATCATAAATTAATGGTTGTTCATGCTGTTAGAACACTTAAAAAAAGGGGTGCTTTAAAAGAGATGAGGAGAACTATACCAGTTCCTTATATTAAAGAGATAGAGTTTATTATCCATGTTGAGAATTATTTAAAATATGTAGATGAAGATGATTATTTCTTATTTGATATCTCCAGGCAAAGAGCATGGAAACTTATTATGAATGCTACTAATTTATTTCCTTATATATTTAGGCACATAAGATTAACACACTTAACAATAGATTATAATTTCTCTGCACAAGAATTACAAGCCTTTACAGGATGGAGTAATATTGCACCTGCTAGTTTTTATATTCATTTAAACCATAGAGATCTAGCTAAGAAGATGTTAGTTTAATTTAATGTTTGTTGTTTATTTTTAAATGCACAATTAAATATATGTAATCCAAATTTTGGCTCTACACAATTATTCATTATCTGATCTTTCCTATGTGTGAATTTCATGTTGCTTATATCCAAACCTATATCTCTTTTACCAGTCTTAATATTTAATGTATTTTTAACTTCTTTTAGATTAGATAAATTAATATTAGACCAAAAATAATGCCTACCTATTTTTATCGGTTTTTTTAATGGGTCATAATAACTAATAACATTCTCTACAATCCACTTACCTTTAAACCATTCTGTTAATAAAATTATCTCCTGGTATAATCTCATATCTGGATAAACTAAAGGTGTTTTTCTAGATCCTGTTCCAGTATTTATTCTCATCATTCTTGAATGTGTAGGGCATGGTGGAGAACTCCAAATAAAATCAAATTCCTTATAATGTTCTAATAAATATTCATGGGCATCTGCTACAATTACTTTATCTTCTGGGGAAAAAATCTTATATGCTTTAGCTATACTTTTATTATTCTCAATGGCTGTAACTTCTACATTTTCCCATAGTTTTCTATTACCACCAATACCAGCATATAGATTTAATACTTTTATCTTTTTCATTTTAAGATCTCATGAAATAATCCCAATAACTATTATATATTTCTTTATTAAGTATTAAACAATCTTCTTTTTCTTCTTCACTAAATTTATATGTTGAATACTCACGATCATTATTATATGTCCTTTCATCATAATTGTTATTTACACAATATATAGATATCCTAAACCCTGTTTCATTAGAATTTTGATAAATCTCTGATCCTATTGAATTACAATAATCTTTAGCATACTCATTAAAACAAGTAATATCATTAGAATCTTTATAGTTATAACCATAAAATGTTGCCCCTGTAATTAAAAGGGAAAATAAAAATAAAGCTATCATAACATAAATTATATCTTTTTTAGTTTCTTCTTTCATTTAAACCATCCCACTATAATATCATAAATTCTAGATATAGTTTTATATGTGTAATGAATTAAAATTAATCCTATAGCAGACCAAAAACAAATCTCACTAATTGAAGGATCTATTAACTCACTCATAATTGTAGAGAAGTAATTAAAACCCATCAAAAATATAAAAGCTAAATATCCTAAAAAAAATATCTCTATTGCTTTCATAATTGTTTTAAATAATTCTTTATTAGTCATTGTTTACCTTCCAAAATTATTAAAGTAAGTAGTAACAATAATAAATAAATACCCCATAATTTATCAACAAACATAAACATCACAAAAGATAAAATTGCTAACCATACCTTAAACCATTTATTAAATTTCTTTATCTGTTTTTTATTTTCTTTCATTGTAAAATATAGAAGTAAAGGTTATATATAAAGGTTTCTATTACTATATTCTTAAAATATTTTGAACTTCCCTAACTACTTTTAATTTATTATATAGTCCTATTCCCTTTTCACTTAAAACATAATGTGTAGTAGTCCTATAATCTTTACTTTTAAAAGAATTAAGATAACCTTCTTTTAAGAATATATTTAAATATTTTCCTAGTGCTTGTGCAGTTGTATTAGATTTTCTCATAATCCTTGTAAGATTTAATCCTTTACTATTTGAAATATGTATTACTTCTAACATATCTATTATAATTTCTATTTTTCCCCTCTTATCCATTTTCTTCTAATTTATCTGCTGCAATCATTTTATCTATTGTTTCTTTTCTAGCCCCACAGAGATATCTATAATAAACTCCATAAACTCTTTCAGCATATTCATCTTTAGATTTCATTTTATTTATTTTTTTCTTTATATTCACTAAAACATGGGCTACAATCAATTTGTCTATTGAATTTAGTATTTTTAAAATAACGTGTTCCATCTGGATTTGTATATAAAAATGTATCTATATCTTCATTATAATTTATACATGTATTTCCTAGATTCTCACAGAAAGAACAAGGATCATTTTTTATGTCTTTTACATTATTAGTAAATTCTTCTCTGTAATTGTTTGCATAGATCATTAAAAAGAATAATAGTATTATTACTACAATATTTAAATACTTTTTATATTTAACTAGAAACTCTTTAATATTGTTATGATCCACTTTTTACCTCAAAATTCTTTATACAAGCTAAACAATTATTATTACTATCATTTAAATGTTCTTTAAAATTATTTTCACCAAAATTACGAGTGCATAGTTTATTTTCTATTTCTTGACATTTACTACATGGATTTACCTTAACATTCTCCCTTTCAAAAATAGAATAATAACCTATAGGTAATATTAGTATAAGAATTATTACTAATTGAATGTTTATTATTAATTTTCCTTTATCTATTGCCATTATGCTATCCTAAACCCTACCCCATGTATTAACCAACTAATACATATAACTATAAATAAAATAGGTAATATGACATATAATTTTAATTTAATATAATCCGATAATACTTCTAGGAATGTTTTATCTTCTATAGATATTAAATAATTCTGTATTTCTATATCTTTATTTTCTTCAATTTCTTTATTTTGTTGATATTCAATAAATATTAATAATAATAATAAAAACCCTATAATTGTTGTAATAATTAATAAATTTCTTTTTTGTTGTGTTGTTAATTTTTTAAAATGTAAATTAATCCTTTTTATAATTTTTTTAATGTTAATTATTGGTTTTTCTCTATTTTTATCTAATAACTTTCTAGCTTCTCTTTCCGAACATTCAAGGTTTATCTTTATTGCCATTTTTTACACTTTGCACATTTAAGTATTGATGTAGATTGTAATAATTTCTTATGATAACAAAACTTACATCTACCTATAACTACACTTAACTTTCCTGCTCTCCCTCTTTTGTGGGCCATGTTATCTTCTATTTTCAACTTTTAAACACTTCTCCTTTTTCTTTTGCATAATTTAGAGATAGTAAGGCAGTAAAAATATAACCACCAATTACTAAACCCCATTTTGCAGTATTGTTCTGATCTAATATTACTTTTATTATTACCCAAGATAAAGGTAATGATATTAAGAAAAAACAAATAAAAAAATTCTTAATATTATTTGAAGTAATAGTCATATCCCTTTGCTAAATCTACAGCATCATTTATAGTTTCAGTCATATCTTCTTCTGAATAACCATAAGTTTCTAGTTGTTTTTTTAAAGCAATTAGATTATATTGTATTGTTTCTGCTTCAATTAACATATCACATGTAGTTTTTAATCCACCAACTCTAAAGTCTTTTTTTTCTGTAATCTTTCTTTTAAGTTGTGCTTCTATCTCATGTAATCTTCTAGCCTGGTTTCTTAGATCTAAAACTAATTCTAGTTCTGTAAGGGTATTATCCTCTACCTTACTTTCTACTATTTCTTCTTGATCCTGTAGGTTTTCTTCTTGATTTTGATCCTGTAGGCTTTCTTCTTCTATCGGCTTTGGTGCTTCTGGAAGTTCTGCTTTTTGTTTGTTTCCTAGTCCCATTATTTCTTTTCACCCCCTTTTTTAATTCCTTTAATTCCTTAGCAGCTTTTCTTAGCTTAGCTATTTCTTTTTCTTGTTGATCCATTTTTCTTATTTCTTTTTGGAGTTTTTTATACTCTTGTATAGTATATTTATGAGTTAAATAAACATACCTACCTTCTGTAAATTCTCCTACTATTGTACTATGTACCATTTTTTTTTACCGTCCTAAATTTTTGTTTAGATGATTGGAAAGAGCGGCTACCAAACCTTCCCCTTCTTTTTTATCAAGCCCAATCATCCCCATTATATTAATGAGTGTTAAGTCATTCTCATTATATCTTCTAATTGTTTAGCTGTTTCTTCTTTTCCTAATTTTCTATATTGTCTTATTTTCCATTTGATCATACCAAAAAGAGTTAAGAAACCTAAACCAAAAAAGATAATTTCTGTTAAAACCATTATTTTAACCCCCTTTTAACTAAACACCAATATCTATAATTTATAAAATGAATTATATAAATTGTTGAAATCATTATAGCTAAACACATATAAAATATAGCATGTGCAACAAATCTAAACAACCAACTTAAACCAGCAACAGATACAAATATGATCATTAAAATTTTAATAAGTTTTATTTGTTTTACTGAATAGTTTATTTGGTATTCTACAACCTTTTTAGATGTTGTTTTATATGTTGTTTTTGTTTGCACTACCATTTTTAAAAACTTTCTTTCTCCTGGTAATTCCTTCTTTTTATCTGACATTATTTATTTCCCTTAATTCTTTTCCTACTATGTCGTCTATACTTTTACTTATAAAAAAAGTATCTTTAGATCTAATATTTATGAATGTCTTTAAAATATCTGTATTTGGTATATGTTGAGGTTTTGGATCTTTCATAAATTCTTTATAATCCAATTTATTAACTATATACCTTCCATTTCCATTACTTTTTATTCCATATTTCATTTTTTCTTATTTTTCTCCTGTATAATATATTTTATTTCCCTAACTTCAATTATTAGATTTTCCATTTGATTTTTAACTTTGCTTTGTTTCCAATTTAAATAAGCCATATATAACTGAAATCCTAAAGCTATAACATAACCTATTAACATAATAATTAATGAGTTTCCAGCTAATTCATTTGTAAATTCAACCATTTTATGTTTTAATCCCAAACTTTATAAGATTTAATTTTTTATTCCACTTATTAAAAGTCTTAATTTTATCTTTTGATTTTTCTAGATCACTCAACATATCATTCTCTAAAGCATCTA
>SDBT01004862.1_pt1 | contig 22706 bp, 39 predicted proteins | sample 2277101 | NCBI WGS metagenome assembly SDBT01 (sample SAMN10404973, study PRJNA504765) | marine sediment metagenome | isolation source: marine sediment core GS10_PC15, 103 cmbsf | place: Arctic Ocean: Southern Knipovich Ridge | collected 2010 | reverse complement strand
GATTTCTTATTATGATTAATAACTTCTTTATCTAAATCTAATGTGAATTATTTATATTTCTCTGTGAATATCCTATAATATCTGTTGAAATCTTTATCATCGTACATCCTAAGTGTTGAGAGTGTTAAATTCTTATCACAAGATAAACTAAATATGTTTAGAAATTCATACTCAGCGCTAGAATCCTCATAAAATGTAATCTCTTCTTTATAGGCATCTGTTCTGATTGTACAAATATTTTCATTAAACATATTTAACTCAACTTTAGAGATGTTTAAATCAAAATTAAAACTTTTAGTGTTTTTAATTGTCTTACTATATACTATGTTGTTATCATCGTTAATGATTTTATATTTAACATAATTTAATGTGGTATTACAATTTAAGTTTACATTCTGAGTAAAATCATAATTATAACTCTTCAACTTCTTAACTTTGATAGTTAAGTACTTGTTTATGGTCTCATCATAATTTAATACACATGTAGCCATCTTATTTGTCTTTATATCTATATCAAACTCGTAGGCGTTGATAACACTAATGTTTAGTGCTAAGAGTCCTAAGAAGATATATATTTTATTTATTAGTTTCATATTTTATTTATTTGTACTCCTCAATTTGTTTTAATACTTTTTGTTCAATTTTCCAAAAATCATCAATTGTTAATATTTTATTATTTACAAAGTGATTTGATATTTCATACATTGATTTAGCAGACATTAAAGTTATTAATGTTTTTTCATCTATTATTCGTTTTATTTTTTATTTCTCCGTATCGTTTGAGGATATACCCACAAACATTAAAGTTATTATACCAGATAGAGTAATTAACATTGTATAATTAAGATAATATGCCCAAGGATATATATCTAATATATTAAATGATATAGCAATAAAAAGTATAATAATTGTACAAAAACCTAAAAATGTAGCCAATAGAGCATAGAGTGCGAAAAATGTCCACACTAATTCAGTTTTTTTTATTTTTGTATCTTTCATTTCTTAATTTATTTGATTGAAACCTCTTTTTCCCATTTATCAATTCCATTCGCACTAATGAAAAATAAGTGTTCCATTACTGCTTGATGCATAGCACCAGTACACTCTTCATCAGAGTCACCCACAACTTTTGATAATTCTTTAGCAGATTTACTTTTAGGAGTAAATAAACCAGTAACATTTTCATAAGTTGTTGCTGTTAAATTTGGTTTTTTTGTTTGTTTTAATAACCAATCATAACCAGTTTGTAACATATTTTGACAACCTAGTTCATACTCGTGTTCTTCTCCGAATCCACTGATGTCAGCAATTCCTTTTATATTATTTTTTTCGTTGTACATTTTTTATTTAGAAGAAATTTTTTTCCTCTTTCCATTCTGCACTAATAGCAATTCTTTCTTTTTCATCAAGTCTTAATGTATAATTAAAATATTTAATGTAACATTCATAAACTTCTAAAGCACTACTTCTAGTTAATTCATAAGCCATAAATTCATCACCTGTAAATTTCTTTTTAGAACCTTTCATTTTAAAAGTTCCACAAAGCATTCTTCTTTTAGTTTTATCTTTATCAGAAATTCTTTTGTTTAAATCATATTCTAGGAATTTCTCTATTTCTTTTATTTCCATATTTCTTTATTTATTTTTTTGACTCCATAAAATTTTTTAATTTCTCACAATGTCCTCTCGAATTACTCCAAGTAGTAGGCATAAAATATCTAATGATTATATTTTTAGCAACAGCCCCATAACAGATATATTCACCCCATAACTCACTATATCTTTTTTGTTCAACTATAATATATTTTACCATGTTTTAATTGAACTCCTTTTTAATATCTCTTTTGATATTTCTAATAGTTACTTGATGTTTGCTTAATTTCTCAGCAATCTCAACACTATTAAATCCTTTAGAGAGTAAATCTCTAACATTTTCTTTTAATTGATTACTATATTTTGCCATTTTAATCAGTTCTTCCAGTTATTTTAGATCTTAAGATATTAATTAAATCTTCTGATGAAATACAAATTAAATCATATTTATTTGTATAATCTCCTAATTCATTAGATATTGATTTTAATTTATTATCTATATGCTCATAAATTTCTTCTTTATATTTATTATTTATTTTATTTTCTTCCATTTTCTTTTAGGATACATATAGTAGTCTTCCAATCTTTATAAAGGTTTCGTTTTGTAACCTATACTTTATTTATTTAATTGTATTTTTCCTCTAAATCTTTCATATACTCACCTATCATCTCACTTCCACAATACTTACCAAGCGTTAAAGGGATTGAAAACTCCTCATAAATTATTCTTTGTGAAGTTAGTTCATGATTTAAAGATATAATCTCTTGTTGTTTTTTAACTATCTCAATTTCTAAATGATTTGTATTACATTCTATTTTTTGAGAAGATAAATTTATTTTATCAGTTAATTCTTTTATTTCATATTGAATACCTAAATGATTGTCTTCAATATGCACAGATGGTTTTAAAAATAGTTGAACTATTAAAACTAAAACCAATAACAATATAATCATATTTTGTTTTGTATCTTTTGCCATTTCTTAATTTATTTCAAGGTTTAATTGTCTCTACTTCCAAAGGTGTACAACACTCTTCGGCATTTTTCTTAAAGTCATATGATTCATAACATAAAACACACTGATATTTTATTATTTTTTTTATATTCATTTTGTTTTCAAAATTTATTTTTGTGTATCTCCAAATATTTGTTTAAAGTTTAATGTTAATCTCCTAGCCACATTTCTTTCAGCACAAGAACAATTAACTTTTCTTCTTTCAAGTGTTAAAAATTTATTAAATTTTTTTATTGCTTTCTCAACATCTTGATAATTAAAACTATCAGTTGTATGTCCTTTTAATCTTTTATTTATTAATGAGTTCATTTTTTATTTGATTGTTTATAATTTCCCTAATCCTTTACAGAACTCAGGACACTCTTCAAAAGATTTCTTTATTATTTTGTTAAATAAATCTGTTGCTTTTTGATTATCCATATTTATTTCTCTATATCTCCTTGATTGATTCCAGGCCACACTGCGGTACACTCTCCTATAGAGTTTAAATACCCTAAAGTTTTATCTAGCTCTCTACGAGTGTGCACGATATATTCTCTAGTAGTTGACCTTGATAAATTATACTTAGTCATGAAATCTACTCGAGGTCTTGGACTGTCTGAAATCCCTAACGCAATATCAACTGCATCATAATACATCTCTTTATCGCGTGTCATTAATGATTCTAATCCCATCTTCACGCACTCCATATAATCCACTCAGTATTCTTTCTCATAAATTCATGAGCTAATTTCTCCCCTGAGAAAAACTTAATTTCACCAGTGATAGCATTCTTGATCTTGATTAAAGTATTAATCATTTTTGCTTAGCCTCCATCTTCTCAATCATAGCCATTATTTTATTAGCTTCTTCTCGGAGCAATATCTTCTTTACACTTAAAGCTCTCATGTCAGCGTGTATCTCGTTAACTTTCATTTTTAAGTCTTCCACAGTAGCTCCCCAGCCAAGTGCGTTTAGTTCTGGTAATTTCATCTCATAATTCGTATTCGGTTTCATTTTTAATCATCTCTTAGAGTTATCTTAAACTCTTTTCCAAGTGTAACAATAAAAACTAAACTAGCAAGGATTACAGGGATACCAAAAGTTAAAGGAACTGCTAAATCAAATAAGAAAGCACTTTTAAATATCTTTCTTGGATTGATCCATTTAACCTTACCGTAACTGTTATACCTGTGCGTAGGGAGAAATCCCCAGAACGCATCCTTCTTGCTTGTCCTTCTAAATATGTTTGCCATTTTCACTTGATAGATATAATAAGAATGAATGTATATATAAACTTATGTAATGATTGAAGAGTGATAACATATATGAGTTATATGAATTAGAAAAAATATGAGATTGGAACGCGTGAGTTCGCTATTTTACTTGTGGCGACTATGTGCGTTTAATCTCGATATTCAAGTATGGTCTTTAGAGTTTATATAGATTGTGGTTTAATCAAACTCATTCTTTAAACATTCAAAAGTTTCTTCATCTGTATTATAGAAAGGATCATATACATGCATCCTCTTATTTACTGGTTTATGTCCCTTTTTCAAATTCGTATAATTAAATAAGAACTGAAATAACCTTTGGTTACCACCCTCAACCCAGTTATCATTTAATATTTTTAGGATTTCTCGCTTTACTTCTTTATGTGTTTTCATTTATACATCCTCTCTATTTCCTTGCGTTCTAACTCTTCTATCTCTTGCTTCTGATGTTTCTCACAATTCCTAGCCCAACGCTTAACGCCTGTGTTGTTTCTATCTCTGTAGTCGGCTGCTTGGATTAAATCTATCATTTTATTTTAATACCTCTGGATTTATCTTATCTAAAATGTTTTTTAATTCTTTTAATTGGATTAATCTTAAACTTTTTTTAATCGAAGATACATATTTAGCAGAGTTTGATATATTATAACTTATTAATTTTTTTGAAAATGTTTGTTTATTGAATTTGCCATATTCTCCATAACACTCACAATAACCTTGATATAATAAATAGAATAAATCTGTAGATACATAAGATAAAGAGTCAATATATACAGTGTCAAAATTAATTTTAGGTATATAAGTATTGAAAGCCTCGTCGATAGTTGTCTCTGATAATGTTTCTAAAAATTTGATAACTGAATCTTTGTTTAGATTTTGTATATCTATTTTAGCCTCAGTTACTAAAGGATTTGAGACTAAATACTCATTAACTTCTAATTGTTTTAAATATTGTAAAAAATGAGGTAATTCATGTTCTTTATTTTCGATTAATTGTTTTACGAATATTTGAGCAGGTTTACCTCCCCCTTTTAGTTTTTTACTCTTAAAAACACTGTATCTTCTATCTCCTTCTTCAATTTTAATTGGGTTATCTGAATTAGTGCAAAAAATCCAGTGTGTATAATTTCTAATTACTAAATCTTTTCTAAATTTTCTTTGTATTGTTATATACTCATCTGTGACTAGATTTTTTAAGATATTTGGCAATGTTTGTCTATTTTCATTGTGCATAACTTCATTAGCTACTATAACTTGTTTACCTAATAAATACTCATTAAATGAGCTTTCTAAATGAGTTTGATTAATCTCCTGACAATTATTACCAAAAATTGCATCTAAAATGTGGGTTTTAAAAACTCCTTTCCCTGTACCTTGTTCTCCTTGAAGGATTACTGCAGTAGGTAATTTAGATGTAGGAAATTGAACCTGCCAAGCTAACCATTCTATAAACCATATATAATTAGTTTCATCTCCTCCACATATATTAAAGATTAATTCTTTAATATTTCTAAACTCATAATCTTTTACATCAGATATGTCTAAATTTAATAAATTAGTTTTTTTATAGATATTAAAATGTTTTTTATTTTCAATAGTTATAAATTTTTCATCTGTAGGAGCATAATTAATATTATAAATTAATTTTATTCTATTTTCTTCTTCTAAAATCCTCCTTATCTGGTCTTGGATTAAAGTCATCTGTTTTTTAAAATTAAATGTTTCCCATTTATCATATATTTTATTTAAATTTAATTCGTTGACTAAATCTAATCCTTTCTCTTTTACATCATAATATATATTTAAAATAACCTCGGGGATTGATTTTTGAATATAATAATTTTTATCTGGGAAATATAATAAACAATTGTTTTCGGTTTTTTCTTCTTCTAAATAATATAATTCATAATTATCTAAAAAAGTTTCTTTCGTTTGTTCATATAAAAATTCAGTAAAAACATCTAGTTTGTTTTCTTTTGACCATTTAAGTAATTCATAATAATTAACTTCAAGATTTTCATTGCTACATTTCCTAATCCATCCTTCAAAAGCTTTAACTCTTGATTTTTCCCATCCTTCTATAAACATAACTGCATTAGATAAGTTGTTTTTATTATATCTGCAAAAAAAAGCTAAATTTTTAATGAAAACATTATTTCTCATAGTTGAATTATCTAAATAATTATAATATTCCTTCCAATCATTTCTTCTATTTAATATCTCGTTAAAAAACATATCATCTTTTTTTATGGTGACTAAATAATTCATATTACTTACGCTTTTTTCTTCGTTTAGTTGTAAAGCTAAGACTTGTTCACAATTAGTTTTAATTTGTGTTTCTGTAGCATTTAATAGATGTAATGTTTTTAACATAAAAGGTGCTTTTTTATTATGTTCTGACTCAGGGACTCTAATTAATCTAGTTAAATCTCCTGTGGATACATCCACTTTAGAAGAAACATTAGAATGTAAATATTTTAAAAAGTTTTTTACTTTGATTTCACAATCTGTTTTAAAATCTACTTCTACTAGTAAATGATATCCAGACCCACTTTGACATATATAAGAGGCATATATATCTTTGCTGTCTAAATATGTTTTAACTCCTGATAAATCATTTTCATCTGCGTGATCTAAATCTATGAAAACGAAATTTATTTTTTTAATAAATTCTTTTTTTCTTGTATTTTTTGAAAGAGGATTTAAACTGATAAATATACCTAAAGACCCTACATTATACCCTTCACAAGTTTCTAATATTTCTCTATGATTATCTTTTTTAATCTCTCTAAATAAATTATTATTATTTTGGGATTTTTTTTTGTCATCACACCCAAAAATATTAACAAAAGAAGGAGTTTTATCATCAAAATTCTTATCAAGTATAAAATCTAAAGCTTTATTCATTATTTATCATCCTCTTGTAAAAATGTTGCTCCCATCTCACTTAAATCTGTTTTTTCATCTAATTGCTTTTCATTTGTTTGTTTCTTTTGCTTTTTTGGTTTAACAAATAAAAAATTAGCATCAATTAATATATCATTATCTCCTCTATTATTTAACTCTGTGAAATACATATATTTACCAGTTTGGTTTGAAGACCTATTATTCTTCTCAACTTTAATAGTGTCAAAATCCCAACAATTAATATCTTTTTTATGATATTTATGTTTATTTTCATCATCAAAATACTTTTCTTTAATATTATCTAAAAATAAACTAACAGGCATCACATCTATTGTGAATTTGTGAACATCATTTAAATTTATATTAATAAGTTTTATCCTTTTACTCAAATCATTAGATATATTGCCTGTAGTTACTAAAGATAAACTATTAAATTTAGATCCTCTAAAAGTTTTTTCTCTAATCCCATAAGCTATAGTTTTATATATCTCATTTAAACTTAAAGGTGTATGTTCATAATTCTTACATTCTAAAATATTGATTTTTTGTGACGAATTATCTAAATAAGTTAAATCCGTCCTTAATTTAGATATATCTATAGATTTAGCAAAAATACCTAATTTAAATAATAATTTAATTAATAATTCTTTGTCTTTTATTTGATAAAAATTAATTTTACAATTATATTGTATTTCAGCTCCTATAAAATTAGATTCAAAGATAATGTTATTAATACTATTAGACTTAAAAGATTCATTATTCTCAAAAAAAGTAGTAATAATCTTATTAATTTTACCTGGGTCAAATGAATTAAAACATAATTTTAAATTATATATTTCCTCAAATCTTTCAATTGGTAAAGTTGCAAATTTAGAATATTTTTTATTATTAAATTTAATATCTTTTAATAAAAAATGTTTAAATATTTTATTACTTTCCCAAGTAATATTTGGTAATTGTTTAAATTTATTAGTATTTTCAAAAACATATTTAAATAAATATTCTAACCAAACCCCTTTATTTTTATTAAAACTGTGTTTAATAGAAATAAAATCATATATAGAATTAATAACATCTTGAATATATTTTTCTTTAGATTCAATAATATCAATATCATCTGGTAATTTATTCATGAAATATTTTTTTATTTTACTTATTTCCTCAGAGACATCTCCTTTATTATTAATAATAGATTCTATCTCCTCTTTAATCTCTGGGTGAGATTCACATAATGATTTTTTAATATCATAAGCTTTATTATACTGTTCTATAAATTTTCCTGTATATCTTATATTCATTTTTAATTAAAATAAGATAGAAAAGAGATATATTTATATAGTTTGAAAAACATATATAAATATGGTTTAGGGTTTCCCTAAATCTCGGTTTTATTTCTATCTATTAAATAATGTTTTTCAAACTATATAAACCTTTCTATCTTATTTTATCCTGTGAGACCTGTGAGGTTTTTGATACTACTAGAGGAAAATACGATTCATATATAAATAAACCTCACACTCTCACAGGACTATGCGAACTTTTAACCAACCTGTGAGGGTTTTTTGCTCTAAGTGTGAGGTCGGTTTTCTTAATCTAAATATACTTAAGGAGTACATATTCACTTTTTTCTCACACTTCTTACACTTATTTAGATATAGAAGTATAAAAACACTTTTCTTTTTTTTCAAGGACTTTACTAAAACTAGTGTGAGACTTGTGAGACCTGTGAGTTTTTTAGCAATTATTAGAAAAAATGAAAAGCTTTATATACTTACACAAACATATATTATTATGAGGTTAATCTCATACTAAATTATAAAAATGACAGAATTAAATATTCCAAAAGAAAAAGACCTTAAGGTTATCCCAAAAGATAAAACACTAGATGGTGTAGTTTTAGAACTAGATGTCAAAACGTGGAACGAATTAACTAAAGATGAGAATAAACGTAAAACTTTAAAAAATCCTGATGGTGAAGTATTAAGAGTATTATATGAAGTTGAAGGATTTAAAAGAACTGAGTCTTTCCCTTTCACTTCAAACCCAACTACTTCAAGTAGGTATGGTCGTTATATTGTGAAATATGGTGATTTTGCTGTCGGACAAGTTATTAAGATACAATTTGACGGAACAGGAGACTCTTCTGTTATTATTGCTAAATAAATTATACACAAAATTAGGGTCTGCCACCTTAATTTTACATTTTTTTTCACAAAATTATATAAACATTAAAAACTATTTCTAAATATGAATAAATTATTACTACTTATATTATCTATTATATTTCTCACTGGATGTACTTCTACAAACATAGCTATAGTAGAATCTCCTTTCACGACAGATTACATAAACGACTGTTCTTTAGATTTAATTAATGGGACTGATTGTTTAGTTTTATCTGCACACAACCCAGATTTAGATAACTCAGGAAATAAAGAAGATATCTGGGAAGCTGGAGGATTAATGGTTTATCAAACTGTAGCTCAGAAATATAACATTACAAGTACTAGTTTAGAAGATAATTTAACAGGTACTGGAGTTAGATTACTTTTCGTACGTGGATTAGATGAGAATTTCACAACAGTTACAGAAGTAGTTAGTATGGCTGGTACTGGCACAGTTCAAACTGTGAATGAATATATACGTCCCGTATTTTTAGTGGGAGTGTCTGGGGGATCTCAACAAACTAATGTTGGTATCATTACTGCAACGACTGCAATCACTGGCGACATTCAAATTGAGATGGATGAAGATGAAGCAATTAGTAAGAACTCTCAGTTCACAGTCCCAATAAATCATACAATGATTATTAAAAAGCTTCAAATTGGAGTTACAAAGGGTGGTGGTCAAGCTCCAATCGTTCAAATCAAAGGTAGGATTAGATTTTTAGGTAGTAATATGTGGATTGAATCTTTTGATTTCAAACTAGATACTAGTGTAACTGATATTATGATTATTGATAACCCTATTAGTAATATGTTGGTGGGAGGTACTGATTTTAGAATAGAAGTTACGGCAGATAAAGATAACGTGGATGTTACTTCTCGTACTTGGATGATTATTCGAGAAGATTAATATTATATGTTTAGATAAGTATATAAATAATAAAATCTTAATATTATGTATGGCGAAAACACCATTAGAAATTATAACACAAGTATGTAACAGATGCGCTCATCAATGGATTCCTCGCGTATCTTTGAAAGAATTAATCAGTGGCGATTACTCAGACTCGACTTTATGTCCTGGCTGTAAATCTCCATATTGGAATAAAGAGAGAAAGAATAAATTAAAAAAGTAAAATATAATTACATAAGTATATAAACTTTAGAATATAAATAATACTTATGGCATTAATAAATTATATTGAACCATTTAAAGCAGGAGAACTATTCACAGGAGTAGGCACATTAATAATTGCAATAGTTATGGCATACATTTTTTATAGATTATATATTAAATTAGTACAATATATTGATTTAATTATCAACACTGAGGCAAAATTTTCTTTATTAGAAGAATCATTTTTAGATAAGATAGCTAAAGAGAAAGGTATTGACTTAAATAAGGAATTATTAAAAAGAAATATGCTCCAATCAGAAAAGAAAAAACAAAAATCATTTCGTAAAGAAATAGAGAAACAAATTTATGACGAGATGTTTCCAGAAAAGTAAAAAAGTAAGATATATAAACCTAAAAAATGATTAGTAAATATAAAACTAGTTATTTGATAGGTATGTCTCTATTTCGTTTTAAGTTTTCCTTTTTTTACTAAAATCGAAATAACCATGTTTGAAAGCAAATGACTAGTTTTATATATATATTCTATTGAAAACAAAGAAAAAGGCGCTACAAATCGATGTCAGACACTCAGAATTAATTATTAAACACTATTTCTAACTACTATTTCTAAAAAATATAAATAAAAGAATTAATTATAATCCTTTCTGTTTCAAATACCATGCACTAATTGCAGCTATAGTAAATACTATTCCAAACCATACAACGTGGTTATATGTTGTTGTGATGTTAGTTACAACCATTGTAGCACCTATCATCATTGTAATACCTGAACTATAAACTAACGCTTTCACGAAATCTAATCTAAATTTACCTGTATCGTCACTTAATTTCCACATTAAATAAAAAAATAATGTAATCATAATAAGTAACCCCCACCAGTTATCGGTTTGAGTATTAGTATTAGCAATTAAGTTTGGGATGATGTCGTCTGCGTTCTCTACGATAGTAGAATTTAATACAAAAGGTGTTATGTTTTGTAATGCTGTTAAGTTTACCATTCTATGTAACCCTCCCTTCTCCAAAGATTGCCACAAACACAACCACTGCGAGTATTAATAATATGAATGCCGTTAATATAGCTTTATAGATGGCGAGAGTTTCCTCTGAGATGTCATCGTTAACTCCTAATATTAATAAATCAGGTATTGATATTACTTTATTGATAAATGCTTGAAATGTTCCTGTACTTTCTTTAGTTTCTAAAAACTGTTGCACGAATGGATCTTGACCTTCAAACGTTGAATTTTTAGTTAAGTTACTTGTTTGTAATGTTAAGTCATCAAAATTCGTGTTTAAATTTGAATTTATGTTGACTATTAAGATTTTACTTTGATTATCTAGATTACTATTACCTAGCGATTCCTGTCCTATTTCATTTAGACCTGTAAATATTACGACTACTATAAATATAACCATTATTAAAGGCCACGCTTTCATTGCACTCATTTTCTATTGAACCCCAACCATAACATTAATGCGACAACTACAGTAATAAACATTGCTATTGTAGATTTTAGTATTGTAGGCACGAATGCCACTGACACCCATCCAGCTACTGCCATGAATACTACAGCTATTTCTATCTTTGAGAGTAATATCCCTAACCCTAATCCAAGTAAAAGTAACATTGTAGGGATTATTACATCCATTCCAATTTTAGCTAACTGTCCTGCTAAGTTTCCTGTTCCTTGAATTGTTATACTATCTGTCACATAATCTATAACTTCGGACGTTGTTAATATTCCTTGAATTAATATGTTTGATGTTTGGTTTACATCTACTGTTAGTAAGATTGTTCCAGTGGACGTAGATACACAATTCTCAGTTTCAAAATTCCTTCTATTCCCATTCACTAAGAATACTTGCAAACATGCTTCTGTCGTTAACCCGTCTGAGTCTGCGAAGTTATATGTGATTAATTGATGTGTTGAGTTTATAGTTGTATTAGTTAGACTTGTAACTAGGTTAGGGAATAACGTAGTTGGAGCTAAGATGACATCATCTAAGATGATAGTTAAACTACTCTCATCAATTTGAATAACTTGCGCGTTTGTAATCGTTGTGAATGTATCTTTAGTACATGAAAATTTATATATAACGTTATTTAGTTGTATGTTTAACATTGTTTCTCCAATTACATTAGTTAATCCTTGCGCTACTGATATGAACGCACTTTCTGAAGGTTGCCATTGTAAAGCTGAACAAACTGCCGATTCTACGAACTGTGATAAACTATTCTTTACTACGATAGTTATTTGTCCAGATTCATCTCCTGTAGTATTCAACATGAATATGTCTACATTTATTATTTCTTGATTATTATAATTAAAGAATACATTTTCTGTGTCATATCCTGTGTGTTCCGCTAGGATTTGATACTGTTCATTTATGAAATTAATATCTGAGATGTTAAGGAATCCTGTAGTAGTTGACCCGTTAAACCCTGTTGTTGCTTGTAGAGTGATACTTGTTAGGCCTGTTAAGATTAATCCTGTCTCTCTGTCAAAGATTCTAATAACTATTGTAGAATTTGTAACATTAGTAGTTATATTTATTATAGAAGTAGTATTCAAATTAAATGCTACATTTGTTGACGTGAATCCTAGTTTTTCAAATAATACAGTATTATTCCCTAGAGAAATGATACTATTATATGTCGATATACTTGCAGTGTTACTAAAGTTTAGCCCTCCAAATACATAATTAGTTATAGGAGATCCCCCGTTAGTTTGGAAATTGAAAAACTGGAATGGGTTTACAAATAAAACTCCTGGTTCAACTATAGAATTCCCCACTAAATCTATTGCAGTAATATTATAACTTAAGTTTCCATTATTAATTAATGTGAAATTAACTCCTGAAGCTATATTGAATCCATCAATGGAAATGTTACAACTTGCTAAATTAGTATCAGTACAACTGAATAAACTTCCATCGAAATCATAAGTGTTAATTTCTGAAGGGATAGAATTATTAATAATAGGATTAGTCTTATCAACTATGAAAGTGAAATTACTTGACACATTAGTTTCATTATTATTAGCATAGAAAAAAATATTATATGTCCCAGTGATTAAATCTAAAGTGAAATCACCTGTTAAATTATTTGTTGCGTATTGAACTGAACCAGCAGAACTACCACACGTCATAGCCCCTTGCATCCCTGTCCCTGTTCCATCAGTCCAAGCACTACCATTCCACACAGCAATAGGTACAGAAAGAACATTAATAGTATGAGTAATATAATTAGTCCCTGTATTTTGAAAACAATAAGCATTTTGGGAAGTAATATCATTACTTACATAAGTAGTGATATTAGTTATTGTCGTTTGGCTTGTCGAGTTCATTTCTATAGATAGATTATTACTACTTGTTAAAGTATAACTTTGATTCACATTTCCATTAGTTGAACTATTTAATACTGTTGTTTGAAATTCTATTGAATCATTAAAAAAAGTACCATTAATAAAAGTGATGTCGTTTGCAGTGATGTTAGTAAATGTTAGTGTTGGTATAGCTGTATAAGGATTAAATCCTGCGCCACTATTATATAACTCTAAAATATCAACAGTAGTTAAATTCTCTGAATAAAACATTAATTCATCAATTTGTCCGTCCCAATATACAGTATTTAAATTATTAAATCCTGTGTAACCTTCTGACCCAATCTGATCAAACAAATCAGTATTACTTCCACTAGGAGTCTGAGAACTTACAATAACTCCATTTCTATATACATAAAGCGTATCTGTTGTATTATCATAAGTTAAAGCTAAATATGTCCATGTATCAACACTTAAAGTAAATGAACTAGTTATAAAACTTGGAGCAGTAGATGAAACTTTTCTAAAATGATATGTGTTACCACCTCCATCACTTCTTAAACCTATCCATTCCCCAGCCCCTCCATCTGTCATAATAAAAGGAAAATCTGCGGTATTACTCGAAGTTACATTAGGACTTACCCAGAATGCAATCCCATTTACTACTTGTCCTGTTAGATCTGGAAACGCAACTCTATCGTTTGATCCATCATAGAAAAAAGATTGTAATAATTTACCATCTACTCCTGTAGTTGCTCCTGTTGTAGTTCCTGTGAATCCATTACCACTTAAATCTAAAGGATTCCCTGAAGTTAAATCATCATCATCATAACTATAATATAAATTAGTAGGTGCTGTATCAAAACCATTAACACTCACAACTACTCCCAATAATATAAACATAATCGTTAATATTTTTTTCATATTCATTCTTGAACCCTCCCACCAACATTAATGTCTAAATCTACTTGTCTTAGGAATAATAGCAATATAAACCATATTGCACTTATCCATCCAATATTCGCGAAGTAATAATCCATGATAGGTAGACTTAAAGTTATGTCTGAGAATACTGCGTTAAATATGTTTAAGAAAAACCACTCCTGAACTTGATTTACAAAGAATATAATTAATAGTAACCCCATCAATGTGATAAACATCCCTCCAAAGAAACTAAACACTGAATCTTTCTTACTCCTTAGAGTTATCCCTATACTCATTGCTATCGAACTTATCCATAGATATAAAAAAAATAAATCGTAAGGTATCTCAATACCATCGTATGAATCTTTCACCGCTATAGCATGGTCTTGCATCTCTTGAGACACTCCTAAAGTTTGTTCCACTGTCAGTGTAGCGTTTAGAATTGGTTGCAATATTTCAGTCCTTCCTATTTCGTATGTGAATACCATCATGAAAACTCCAATCATTGCTAAGATTGCAAACATTACAATAATATATAATACGTTAGTGTTACCTCTGTTATTCATAGTAACCCACCTCCAAAAAATGTATTATTTTTCTTTCTGTGAAACTCTGCTGCTGCTTTCACAAAAGTAACAGGTTTATGTTTACCAAACCTTTCTTTGGTTTCATTTTCCATTTGTCTTTTTAGTCTCATTATATCCTTATGTAATGTCATAGGGATTCTTACTTGTATTGTCTTTACCATATTTTAATCTTTCCTCCGAATAATTGTTCCTCTCTTCTCTTTAGTTTGTATCCCAATAGTTGATAAAAAGTTTTGAATCCAATCCATACCGAATAAAAACCAAATCCCAAGACCAATCATAGTCATAACACTATACACTGTAAGCATTAAAGTGATTAATGAATCTAAAGAATAAGTTCTATATGTAAATATAGTTAAGCTTAAAGGCATAAAAAAAAGAAATATGATAGGAACTATACGCATTAATTTAACGCTAATCTGTTTATAGACAGGAAACGTTTTTATTTGATCTTGTGTTGCTTTGAATGGAATAATCTTATTAGCCCACCATAAAGAAAAAACCATATACCCAAATATAACGCAACCTAATATTAATTTTATATTAAATTCGTATTGGGCATCCACTATACTAAATATAAAATCTTGTGTTGCTTGACTTACCATATATAAACATTATATCTTTTGAAATATATAAATGTGTTGGTTTTGTAACGTTTTTGTTAAAGGAACTTATCGTTAAACTGAAATGGCGTCCAAAATGTGGCTGCAGTAAACATCATACTTAGGAATAAAATAAATATATCTAGCGCTTTAATGTCAATAGATGACGTTATGTATCCAATTTGATAAAACATAAATATCCCTCCTAATGCTGATAAAATGAAAAAAACATTCTTACTCCTTAAATTTATAGTGAACCTAACCATTTAATTTTCTCCTCAGTCTAAATATTAATATTACAATTAATATTAAGTATAAAAACAACAATATATTAGGAGTTTGTCCAGATGATGTAAAACATCTTACTAATTCAACAAATAAAAACCCTAACATGATTCCATACATGAAAAAGATTGATGTTTGTAATAAATGATTCATATTTATTTCCTCAATAAAGGTAAAGCTTTCATAATAGACCAGAAACCAAAACATAACAATCCTATCCCTAAAATCATCTTAGTCCATTGCCCAGAAATGATAAACGATAACAAGAACCCTAAACCCATCCCACATAAACTCCCAAAACTAATAAAAGCTAACTTCACTCTATCTAAATCCTCAGGTTTCAAAGAAGGAGTTTTATTTTTAACTACTTCTGCTACAACTTCCTCTGCACTCATTTACTTACCTCCTCCAATATTGACAGGTACTATGTTATCTATGAATGGGTTATCTATCCCTGTAGCTTTTTGTAAGTTTTCAAATATCTTCTCACTAGCCTTAGCGTTCTTTTCAATTATAGATGTCCACTCCGCACCTTTTTGAACACAGAAGTTCTGAGCTTCAATAATAGCACTCTCGTCCATTTTCTGGAATGTTTTTAAGTATACATACCCTAACCCTAGTGACATTATGATATTAATTATCATAAGGAACATAACAGAACCCTCAATCACATTCTTAAACTTACTATATTTAATAGATTTGTTCCGTCTAGCCATTCCCGCCTTCTTCTTAACGTTCTCACTAGCTACATAAATAGTTTTAGTGTCAACGTCCCACTTGAATGGAGAAAATGTACTTCCTTCTCTTAGAAATATAAATTCTTTAACTCCGAACTCATCAATAGTCTCGTAAGCGTTATCTGCACCATACTTTAAAGCTCTTTTCTGTGCTTCAAGCTTCATCACAGCGTATAAATAATTTTGTTTATTACTTCCTTTCTCTGAATTTTCTTTAGTTTTCTTTAGTTGTTCTTTCGCTGTTTTTAATCTTTTATCAATTTCCTTCTCATCTAACATCTCGAAATCTTTTTCATCTCGTGGCATTAACTCCAGGAATCCCTCAGGCACATTAGATAAATAAACTACGTGATCATCTGGATCAATCTCTCTTCTAGCAGTGATTGTCTTTAAAGTTGTAGTCGCTTTACCAAACTTTTCTTTAATTACAATCTTATACTCGGCCTTACTTGTCTTAGAATTTGTGTTATTGCTAACATTACCCTGTTTTTCTTGTGTTTTATTATTTTTTTTAAACCAGCTCATTTTATCTTCTCCCCATTCCAATATTTACTAAATCTTTATCTCCTACCGCTAATCTAAACGAGCTATCTTCCTTATTATTATGAAATTCGTTTACATCTCTAGCAACTCCTGCGTATATTTCTTTTAATGTTTGCGCTCCATGACCTCCAACCACTAAACCTAAAAACAACTCTAAGATATGGTCGTGCATGTTGATTAAACTTTCAAAATATAATTCGATTTGTGGCGAGAATGGACTTTCATCCTGTACCACGTCAATAAACTCAATATTTTTCTCTAATAAAATAATCTCTACATCCTCTGCAGATTTTTTAGTAATAATATTCTCTGGATTTACCACAGACCTTAAAGAATTAATTGTTAGATTGATAAATTCATCTCTCGCGATAGGATCACTTAACAATGGAACCCATTTCCCGTTTTGTTTTTGATACCCACGCATAGTTTTCTCCATACTGTAAAGTATGTTCTCTGTATCAAAAAACCCGTCAATAGTAGGTTTGTCGATAATACTTTCACCATTTCCTGTACTTTCGGACTCATACTCGTAACTATCATCGTTAGAATCTGTATCCTCATAGTCATCTCCTGTTTGTTTTGACATAGTATATTATAGAATTTAGTACTTATATAACTTGTGTTATTTACCAAAAAAGATATATTTATAAAGATTAAAATACTAAATGCATTATGGAAAGAGATACAGAGAATTATTATTATAGGACTAGGATTATTAATGGTAGAGAGTACACAGAGAAAACATTAAAATCAAAATCTAAAGCGAGAGCTAATAAGAGATATGCTATTAACCCTGATGCTGTGAAGGATAATGCAATGAAATATTATAATAAAAATAAAGAAGAACTTAAAGCAAAATGGAATAAAAAAACATTAGATTCTAAACAAGATAGAAAATGTAAAATGTGTCCTAATATAATTCCAAGAGAAAAGGATTCTAGAAAAATTTATTGTTCTATAAAATGTAATAGCGCAAATAGTTATAAAAATAATGGGTATAAATGGAATGAAACTAAAAGAAAATATAAAAAACATAAATATAATAATGATATAATGCAAAATTTAAGGGAACGAACTAGAACAAGATTATATAATTTTTTTAAATATAAAGAAAAAACTAAGTCTAAGAAAACTCTAGAATTAATAGGGTGTAGTTGGGAAGAATTAAAAATACATATAGAAAAACAATTTGTAGATGGGATGTCATGGGATAGAAGAAGTGAAATCCACTTTGATCATCATATTCCTTTGGCAAGTGCTAAGAATGAAGAAGAGTTAATTAAGTTATGTAATTACAAGAATTTGGTCCCTTTATGGGCTATTGATAATCTAAAAAAAGGTGTTAAAATTAATTAACTCCTTTGTTACCTAATGAGAAACCTCGCTTCCCAAAAAATATCAAAATAAGTACAACAACCACTACAAGTGCGGCAATAGTAATTAAAGGTGTTAGTGAAGTAGTAATCGTACTAATATAAGTAGTTTCATACCCACCAACTGCTATTCTCATAGCCTCAGAGACTGGAATGTCTCCCGCTATAGAAGTATTTGTAGGATCAGGTGTAACTATATTAACTAATACACCAATCACAATACCTCCTAAAATCGCAACAGCATAAGCACCAATAATCGCTAAGATTACTAAACCTACTACTTTTGCTCCAGATACTAAACTTTTAAATTCGACCATTATTCAGAAAGAAAAGGGGATTATTGAATCCCTCCTCCTTTACCTTTTTGTCCTAAAGAGAATCCACCCTTCCCAAAAAATATCAAAATAAGTACAACAACCACTACAAGCGCCGCAATAGTGATTAACGGTGTTAATGAAGTTGTGATCGTACTAATATAAGTAGTTTCATAACCTGTTAACGCTGTGTTCATTGCTGCAGACACTGTAATGTCTCCTGACGTTACAACATTTACTAATACTCCAATTACAATACCACCTAAGATAGCAATTGCATATGCTCCAATAATAGCTAAGATCACTAAACCTACGACCTTTGCTCCTTCCATTAAACTTTTAAATTCAACCATTGTAAAGATATTGTGTTGTTTAAGGTTTATATAGTGTTGTACCTTAGAATTATGTTTTGGGACAGAATGTTTTATTTGTGTTACAAAATAAGAATTATTGAGATTTATTATGAATCTCTTCGAGTTCTTTTAGTATTGACTCGTTTGATGCTTTATTTTTTAATAAGATTTTCTTTTGGAATATATTCATTCCTTTATGTTCTTTCACTTGTGAATATGTTTCTTTTAATATTCCAACCTGGAGAACTACTTCTCCAAATTGTTTTTCACTTAATGTATATGTTTTACTTTCTTCTTGTTTCTCCATTTTTCTTTACTACCTTCTTTACTCTTTTCCTGTTTATAACTCTTTTGATTTGGATAAACTCTTGACCTGTCACATCTTTACCAAACTTCTTACGGAATCCTCTTAGTGATCCTTTCCCTTTATCTTTGATTTTCTTTATATCTATGATTTTGAAACTAATCGAACTACCTTTAGAGAATCTACCTGTGGTGATTTCTCTTATAGCTTTATCTATTGCTTCTTTCATTGGTAATCCTTCGGTGATTGTCCCTAATACTTTTTTACCTTCTTTAGCTTTTGCCTGTAGGATTAAGGATTCTCCTCTCTTAACTCTCCCTTTAGGAATTGTGAATATAGGAAATATGATACTTTTAGTCTTTGTCTTTGTCTTCGTTTTACTCTTAGTTTTCGTTTTAGTTTTGGTCTTTGTTTTGGTCTTTGTTTTCGTTTTAGTCTTCGTCTTTGTTTTCGTCTTCGTCTTCGTCTTCGTCTTTGTTTTCGTCTTCGTCTTCGTCTTCGTCTTTGTTTTCGTCTTCGTCTTTGCCTTTGTGATAGCCTTAGCCTTAGCGACTGCTTTTGCTACAGTTTTAGCCTTAGCTGCTGCTTTAGCTTTCTCTGCAGCCTTTGCTTTTGTGAATGCTTTAGTTCTTACTTTAGCTTTCTTTAATTTAGATTTCTTAATACTTAACTTCTTTCTCACACTAGCTGAGACTCTATCTGTTAAGTCTACGATTGAATCACCTACTAACTCGAATGGATCTATAATGTTCGCGATTGGGTCTCTTAATAAGATTCTAGCTTTCTTTTTAGGGATTTTCCCTCTAGCGTCAATTATAGTTTGTTTTACGTATGACTTAACTAACTTATCTTTATCAGATTTATTTAACGCTGTCTTCACTGTTTTAATCTGGTTACTGTTCAATACTGTTCCATCTAACTTTTTAGAGTTTGCTTTAATAACTTTAGTCAAATATCTACCTTTTCTATTCGTAGATAATTTTTTGAAAATAGAATCAGTCATTTTATTTCTGGCTCTCTCTAAATGTTGTGGTTTAATATCTTTTAGTTTAGTCTTTGAAAAGAATATACTTCCTGTTACTCCACTAAACACAGCTAGAGCGAAATCTGCAGGGTTTAAAGAGTATCCTTGAATAAATCCTTCTTGTAAAAGAATAGACACTCCTTCTCTCGCTCCCGCTAATCCTACTGCAGTTTTCTTTCCTACTCCTCTCTTTAGTAATGTTTGAGCTAATCTCTCTGAGCTTACTTCTGTTTTCACAAATCCAAATAACTGTCCGAATTGTCTACCTTTTCTAAAATTCTCTAACTGGATAAGAGTATTATTAATTTGTTTATTATTCAATCCATTAGATTTTAAAAATGATCTAAACTCGACTTGTCCTTCTTTAACTGTATCTAATCCAAAGTAATCAATACCTAAGAAGTTTGTAATGTCATCAGTCCTAAATTTACCATTCTTAGTTTTTCTACCAATTACACTAATGTAATTATTATATAAATCTTTAGAATTTTTCAATCCCACTTTATTAGCAGTATTATTTAATTGGTTAATATTCACATTATAAAATTGTTTAGCTGCCTCTGTCACTCTCTTAGTAGCTCCTATATCTTTTATGATTGAGACTGCTGTATCAATTAAGATTCTTGATTCAGTTTTAGGAATTATTTTCCCTATTAGATTTATCTTTTTCCTTTTCGCCCCAACGCCAATCACTTTAGATACAACTCCAGCTCCAGGTATTAATGTTACTAAATCTATAGCAATATTAACTAAGTCATTCCCTGTGATATTTCCTCCTTGCGCTATCTTAGCATAAGTTTTCCTTGAGTCAGTATTAATGAAAGGAGTTAATTCTTTCAACACTTTAAATACTTTTTTCTCAGTTAAGAACTTAACATTCAATCCAGCCTCTTTACCTATCTTAGTTTTGCTAAGTTTGATTTTTAATACATCAAAGTTTTTATTAGCTAGATCTTTTCTTTCTTTGATAAAGTCAGACTTTAATACTTTAATCCCTAAATCTTTCAATACTGTTAAATCTTTTAATGCATTCTTTTTATACTCTTTAACGAACTGAGTCCTATTGAGGAACTTAATATTTTTATTTATTTGGCCTATTGCTTTTAATGTATTCTTCTTATATTCTTGCGCGAAAGCACTATTCTTAACTTTTGCTATTAAGTTTACTGTTAGATTTAGATTAGAACGAAACGTACGAGGAACATTAGAGAGAGTAGATTTAATTAACTTTAGATTCTTAGGTATAGTTTCACTTGCTTTTTTCTTCAAAAAGTCAAAGTTCTTCTTAGCTAAATCTTTTCTTTCTTTAATAAAATCAGATTCTAATACTTTAACTCCTATATCTTTTAATACCTTTAAATCTTTTAATGCTGTATTTTTATATGCTTTAACAAACTCAGTTTTATTTAGAAACTTAATATTTTTATTTATTTGATCTATTGCTTTTAATGTATTCTTTTTATACTCTTGCGCAAATTCACTATTCTTAACTCTAGTTATAGCATTAACTATCAAAGATAAATTAGACCTAAACGTCTGCGGCACTTTAGATAAAGTAGAAGAAATTAAATTAAGATTCTTTTCAATAATAGATTTAGTTTGTTTAGTTATTTGTTTTTGTTGATTGAAGAAAGCTTGAGACTTAGCTTTATCCAAAGGCGCTTTAGATATTGTACTTTTACCTGAGGTAAAGAGTCCTTTTAATGTAGATTTTCTAATTCTTTCTTTATCTAATTCTAGGTTTCGTTGTCTTCTTAATTGTTTGATTTGTCTTTCTGCATCTCTGTCAAGTTCAAATCTCCCTGCTTGAATAACTTTCCCAGTCTTAGCATCTACTATCTTTGCCTGTAACCCTCTCTCTTTAATTAAAGTATCTAATTGTTGTTGAGTTGATTTGCTACTACTCCTTCCTCTCTTAGATTTTGCCTTTTTTAATGGAGCGCTATCTACTCGTCCTGTTTTTGTTGTAACTTTCCCAGTTCTGGAATCAGTAACTCTAATTGAAAAACCAGTAGATTCAGAAGCAACAACAGATTTGCTTTTTTTTGATTTCTTAAAAAATGGACTGCTTTTAGTCCCAGGTGTAAATTTTTTCCTGCTTATGATTCTCCCTCTCTTATCTCTAACAATATTTATCGCCATATAAATATATATATAGTTTCAAAATATATAATACTTTGGATTTTATTTAATAATGTTTATAAAGTTTAAACACATATAAATACTATCATGAAAGACAAGAAATATGATAGCGAGTTAAAGTATGC